>Ga0155093_118_pt1 | contig 54488 bp, 53 predicted proteins | sample RifCSPhighO2_01_FD_106061 | JGI IMG/M metagenome (GOLD analysis project Ga0155093, IMG submission 106061) | Candidatus Woesebacteria bacterium RIFCSPHIGHO2_01_FULL_44_21
AAACATCATCTTTGCCAAGTAATTTTGCAACTCTAGCCCAAATTCTGCCGGCCGTTACAACAACACTTGATTTTTGCGGGCTATCATCAAAAGCTTCCAAAATAATTTCGCTATTGAAATCAATTCTTGTGACCGAATTATTGGGGTAGACGAGCTGGGCCCGGCCTTCCTTGCCGGTTTTAATAACCGAGCCGATTTCAATTTCCTGGCCGTTTTGGGCTTTCTCGGAATTGACTTCAACCTCGCCTGAGAAAATTTCCAAGACGGGCAGAGCCGGCTCCAGAGCTGGTGAAGCCTCGGCACTCAAGACATTGTCTTCTTTTGGCTCGGTATTTTTACTTCTCGAAGCCAGAAGCGCTCCGACACTTCCCACTAGCAAAACCCCAACAGCCACAGCAACTACAAGCATTCTCTTTTTTGGATCCATATTGTATTGTAATATAAATTACAAAAACTTCCAGGCTCGCTTTGGATGTAACAGAAGCACTAGCTCCACCACCACAAAAAATACCAAATACAGCCCAAGTTTTATACAGGTGCTGCCCAAACTTGCGCTTTGCGAAATAGCGAGAAAAATGCCCGTAACCGCCTCAAAAACAAAGCCACCTGCAAATATTCTCATTATGAAACGAGGATTGTTGATTCTATTTGTTAATGCTCCAAAAACAGCAATTACACCAAGACCAAACATACCAAGAGCGCCGGCTATATGAATTAATAAAAGCATATATTTATGCTATCACATTGTAATAACAGTTACATTAAGCTATAAATTAGTTATGCAGCGAGGTAACTTTCCGGCCATAGTCGTGATTGTGGTTATAGTACTTGCGCTTGCCGGGGCAGCTTTTTATTTCCTAAACAGACCCGGCTCCGGCAATTTACGAGTCGAAACTCAAACCCCACAGGCCACAGATACTCCTGAAACAGGAAGCATGAGCCGATACGTTGAGTATTCCAAGAGATTATCGGAAAACTCAGTTGATAAACGGAGAGTCTTGTTTTTCTATGCCAACTGGTGCCCGACTTGCCGCCCTGCTAATGCAGAACTTGAAGCTCGCATAAGCGAGATTCCCGAGGATGTTGTAGTTTTGCGAGTCAATTACAACGACACCGAAACCGATACAGAAGAAGAGGCATTAGCCCAAAAATACGGAATAACATATCAGCACACCTTTGTTGAAATTGACCAAGACGGCAATGAAGTTAAAAAATGGAATGGTGGTGGGCTAGACCAACTGCTCGCACAAGTAAATTAATGTTAATTCTAATACTCTTCGCTTTTCTTGGCGGCATAATTACGGTTCTTTCACCCTGCATTCTACCGCTTTTGCCAATAATACTTTCCAGCACCACGGGTGGCGGCAAAAAGCGCCCGTTTGGCATAGTTGCCGGGTTCGTCGCCAGCTTTACTTTTTTTACCCTGTTTCTTTCGTCTATAGTCCAGCTAACCGGTATTCCGGCCGACTCGCTGAGAAGTATTTCCGTTGTAATCTTAATAATCTTCGGCCTTACTTTACTCGTTCCTCAAGCCCAAGCCCAGATAGAGAAGTTGTTCACCCATTTAGCAAGATTTGCCCCAAAGACCCAAAACAAAACGGGGTTCCCGGGCGGACTAGTAATTGGCGCGAGTCTCGGGCTCTTGTGGACTCCTTGTGTTGGCCCAATTTTGGCTTCGGTAATAAGCTTGGCAATTAGCGGTGAAGTAACGGGGAGCGCCTTTTTAATCACTTTTGCCTATTCCCTGGGAACTGCAATCCCCATGTTTTTAATAATCCGTGGGGGCCAGGGTGCACTTCAAAGATTACCTTGGCTTATCAAAAACTCCGGGCGTATCCAGAAGGCCTTTGGAATACTAATGATTTTGACTGCTCTGGCGATTTACCAAAATGTTGACCGTAAATTCCAGACTTGGTTTTTAGATACTTTTCCCAACTATGGCTCGGGGCTCACTTCACTTGAAGATAATGTGTTAGTTAATAGCGCTCTGCAGAGCTTAGATATGCCAAATGAGCCAGGCACTACGGACTATCCTACGGCCCCTGAAATCATCCCCGACGGAGAATGGATTAATTCAAATCCTTTCATGCTCTCGGAACTCCGTGGTAAAGTGGTCTTAATAGATTTCTGGACTTATTCATGCATAAACTGCATTCGCACTTTGCCCTATCTTCGTAACTGGTGGGAGAAATACAAAGATGACGGACTCGTCATAATTGGGGTTCACACTCCGGAGTTTGAGTTTGAGAAAGATATAGATAATCTGCGCGCGGCGGTTAGCGACTTTGAACTCACATACCCAATTGTTCAGGATAATAATTACGCGACATGGAAAGCTTATAAAAATCGCTTCTGGCCAGCAAAATATTTAATTGACAAAGACGGCCGTATTCGCTATAGCCACTTCGGCGAAGGTGAGTATGACGAAACCGAGAAAAAGATCCAGGAGCTATTAACCGAAACTGGCAAGACCATCACCGAGAATGTTCAAAACCCAAAATATGAAGTAGACTCGTTGACCCCTGAAATTTACCTTGGGAGCTCGCGCTACAACGGCTTGGGGCATATAAGCTTTAGGGGAGGTTGGAACCAAACTCCGGAATACATCGAAAGTAATGCTAACGCAGAAATAATACTAGACTTTTACTCAAAAGACGTGTTTTTAGTTATGCGCTCGGGGTCCTCAACGCGAGTCCGAATTTATCTTGACAACCAGGAACAGGAAGTTATTACGGTAAGTGCAGACAAGCTATATTATCTTATTAAATTGGAGCGAGCCGGAACCCACACACTCAAACTTGAGTTTCTTGATGCAGGTACTCAAGTATTCGCTTTTACTTTCGGCTAAAGCCGGCATATACTTAAACAATGCTTGAGTTAATTGCCCGTATGATTGAGGCCAATGTGGTCTGGATAAATGGTTTTATTATGGCAGGCGTAATACTCATTCTGGTCGGAGTACAAAATATTACTTCCAAGGACTTAAATGAATACAAACTGAGCCACCGCAATATTCATAAAATTGACATAGTGATTGCCTGGGGAGTTTTTTATATTATCTTTGGAACACTTATTACGGTCGCGGGGGTTGTGAGCATATATCCTTATTTATAAGAATTGCTGAGTATGGTAAAATACATCCATATTTAAAGGGGGCTGCGCCCCTACCGAAGTTGAAGCGTAGCAAAACGAAGGGGGGCGATTTTTTATATTTATGGTTACAGTTAAAAAACAGCGAGGCGAAAGCGACGACAAGCTCATTGCGAGATTTCGAAAAAAAGTCCTAAACAGCGGGCTTTTACTCGAGTATCGTGAGCGTGAGCGCTTTAAGTCTGCATCCGAAAAAAGGAAAGAAAAAAAGTACCGCATCAGGCACCTAATTAGCCTTGAGAAGCAAAGAGCTTGAGCAAGTAGTCTTTCCTATGCTGGGCAGTTACTCCGAACGTGAGAATGGCGTTTCTGTGCTCAAGGGTCCCATAACCTACGTTTTTCCCCCAGCTATATCGCTTAAATTTAAACTGTTTACTTAAGCCTTTCATTATCGAGTCCCGGTGAACCTTGGCGATAATGGATGCTGCAGCGATGGAGAAGCTTGCTTCGTCTCCTTTGACAATTGGCGTCTGCTTGGGTTTGGCAAGGCCGTTTGTATATGGCACGAAAAAGGCGTCAACCAGGAGATGTTCCAGCTTTTTGGGTAAATGATAACGGACTTCAATAATTGCCCTCCTGAAAGCAGATTGACTCGCGCGGGCTATGCCTTTTTGGTTAATGGTTGCTACGCCCACTTCTCCAACTCCCCAATAAGTATTTTCTTTAAGCCAAAGTGAAGACTTAATGCGCTGGTCTCGAGTCATCTTTTTTGAATCCCGAACTATAATTCCTTTTGGCCAGGAAATATTTAAAGGGTCAAAGACCACAACTGCGGCAACCACCGGCCCGGCAAAGGCACCTCTCCCCACTTCATCTGCCCCACCAACAAACCTAAGTCCCTTCTGCCAGAGTTTTCGCTCATACTCAAACGTGGGGTTCATTGGCCCATGATAACTTGTGTGGAATATTTTGCAACTGTTGACACACATACATACATATGCTAATTTTAAGGATGCAGCTTGTTAGAACGACTTTAAGGATAAATAGTGAGCTTAAGAAAAAGGCGGAGATGGTGGCTCTTACCGAGAATACAACGCTTCAAGCAATTTTTAATCAGGCACTCCTGGAGCACCTTGCAAAGAGGAAAGCAAATAAAGCCAAGGCTATAAAAATAATAAGCTTTGACTTGGGGGCGGGGCTTGATAACCTTACTCGGGATGACATCTACGGGGAACCTGATACTAGTAGACTCTAATATCGTTATTTACTCACTTGATGACGGGTCCCCAAAAAGCAAAGTCGCGAAGAACTTTCTGGAAGAAAAATCCCTCGGGCTGGTCTTATCGCACCAGACTCTTCTTGAGACGTACCGGGTTATTACACATAGAGCGTACCCACGTCCTTATACAGCAAAACAGGCTTTTATCTCGCTTCAAAGTATCTCTGAACAAAGAATAATAATTTCTCCCCGGGAAAATACTTTCGAAATAACACAAGAGTTAATTCTTAAACACGGTCTATTAGGCAACAAAATATTTGACGCTTACCTCGTGGCTACTGCTGTTAGTTGGGGCATCAGTACCATCGCCACAGACAACGAAAAGGATTTCAGAATATTCAATGAAGTAAAAGTTATTAACCCATTCAGGCAAAAATAGGTCCCCACGCGTAATCAAACGTGGGGTTCATTGGCCCATGATAATCTGTGTGGAAGTTTTTGCAAGGTTTTGTTTTATAATACTTGTATGATTGAAAATGTGGAAGAGAAATCGGCAATAGATTTTCAAATTTCAAAGGCGAGTCCTGAGGAGGCCAAGGAAGAAGTTTCGAACTTTTACAAATTCATGGCTAACAATTATGGTCAATTTTTCTCCCAAGACCCAAGACTATTAGACTATAATGTCAGCCTCAGGGTGACCAACACTCCATGGGGACATGGCTTGGCAACAAAAGGCGTTGACTCCGATAGCAACAAAACATCAATGTCGATATTTTATAATACCGACAACCAAATAGTGGGATACGGTGGCGCAACAGAAGAAGGCAATACTTTACAAGTCGCGTTCAGAGTTTTTAAAGACCACCGAACAAAATTAGATTCTAGTCGAGCTATCGATGACTTCCTAACTGTCTCAATTGCACTCGCCAGCAGCTCAGTAGATACTGTCTTAATCCCAAAAAAACAGTTGTACAACCCCGCAATAGACCCTGAACCATCAGGGGCTCCCCTAATCTATCGGAGAAAGGGCTTTAAATCACTAGCAGATAGTGACGAGAGAAGAAAAAGTGATGATTTGGCCGCTTTATCTTCTGAAGATTTAACTCTAGAACTAAAAGGGACTCAGTACGCCAAAGCCGCGGAAGAACTGAGAGAATCATTGAACTTAATGATATAATAGATTATGGTAGTAGGAGCAGAAGAAATGGATACAGTGGAAGTAAGTACAGGAGCAAAAAGCGATTTTGAGCAGAGGTTTGACTCTGCCGTAATTGAAGTTGTTCCACCCGAAGCTTCCCAACGAGTTACGAAAGCTCTCTATAAAAAGCTTGGCGAAAAAGGGCAATCTTTTTCACTTAACCCCAACAATCTGGATTACAACTCTGGAAGATTTATATCGCAAGATTTTGGAGGTATTTTTACAGTACACGGTGACAACGAAGATCAAGATACCCAGCTAACTGTTCTTCTGGAAAACAGTGGTGACATCATAGGTTATGGCGCGTTCGTCCAGCAACCAGACAATACCTCGCAGGTAGCTTTCAAAGTGTTTCAAAAAGCCAGAGGCCTAAACTCTAAGCAGTTATTCAAAGATACAGTCTTCTCCCACTTAGCAACTTCCTTATCCACTCCCAGCGAACTTGAAATCCCTACTTTGCAACAATATAACCCTGAAGTTGAGGACGAACCTACATCTGCCCCACTTTTTTATAGAAGTTTAGGATTTAGATCATCTTCCGATGAGAGTTTATCTCAAGATATTCAATCCCGTCTTGAAATGACAAAAAGACAAAGAGTAGATTTTAGCAAAGACGAAAAGATAAAGCTTTCTCAACATACACTTTCTCTACCTATTGACAGACTTGGAACAAAAAGACAAGAAATAGAAAGAGTTAAGAGAGGCTCGATTGGCAACCTAAAGGACATGGGAGAAAAAACTTTACAAATACTTGCAAGCGTGATGGCTCCAAAAATTGAAAGTCCGCAAACAACAGTCACAAAACAGGATTTAACGAGGCTTAAAGAGAAACTTAAGGCCTCAGTATAAATATAGATCAGGTTTTAATTTCAGGAGGTGAATCGTCAATGACAGAAACTACAGAAGGAGGAACGACAACTCCATCATTAACACCGATGCAAGATAGAATTCGTGCAACCCAAGAAGGCAGAATCGGTGAAGCGTTGGAACAAGTTAGCCAACAAGAGGCACAAAGAAGAGAACAAATTGTGTCCGAGCTCGACGAGGACACTGGGATGAACGCGGTGGTAGAGAGACAAGTTGGAATTGTTAGAAAATAAATCAGTTGCCCACAACCGCACTACATGTTAAAATACCCTCATTCATGCAAAGGCTAACCGGATATTTTCGCGAAGTCAGAGCTGAGCTTTTGAAAGTCATCTGGCCCAAGCGAAAGGAAGTAATTAAGCTCACCGGGACGGTTGTCATCTTGTCCGTCATCGTGAGCGCTTATTTGGGCGCGCTTGACTATTTGTTCGCCCGTGCCCTAGAATTGCTGCTTGTCCAATAGATATGCCAAAAACCAAAAACGAAGAAAATAAAGGCATAGACGAAAGAGGCGTGGCAGGTAAAAAAATCCCGGGCCACATCATAATCAACACCAAGGAAGATGAAAACGCCAAATGGTTTGTGGTCCACACAATTTCCGGCCATGAAGCACGCGTTTCCGAGACGCTTAGACAGCGCGTCGAGACCATGGGCCTCACGGAGCGCGTCTTTGAACTTTTGGTCCCCACCCAGGACCGAATAGTTGTCCGCGGCGGCAAAAAAGCCACTGTCAAAGAAAAGATTTTCCCCGGCTACATGCTTGTTAAAATGATCCTTGATGACAACACCTGGCTAGCGGTCCGGACCACCCCGGGGATTACCGGCTTTGTGGGCATAGGCGACAAACCAACGCCCTTGTCCCAAACCGAGGTCACAAATATCCAGAAGTTCGTGAGCTCCCCGGCTCCAAGATTTAAGACCAAGCTGACAATTGGTGAAGCTGTCAAAATCACAGACGGACCGTTTTCAGATTTCCTGGGGACTATAAACGAAGTTGATGAGGCAAAAGGAAGAGTGAAAGTGCTGGTTAGCATCTTCGGCCGCGAAACCCCGGTTGAACTGGACTTCTTACAGGTTCAGAAGGTTTAACTGTCAGACTATTTATTCAGGAAAAGTTAACGTCTTCCCCTCACTAAACTTCCATCCTTGGTTGGAATAATATCTTGCCCTGGATATTGATTGGCAAAAGCAAGCATAACTGCATTTGTTACAAAAACCAATCTCGGGTCGCAATTGCCGTTTTTGTATTCAGCCACAATTTCATCCACACTTTGAGTTCGCGCCCTCATTACTGCATAAAAAGACCCTAGTGTCCTTTCCCTGGAATCTTTCGTAACAACTGTGCGAAAGTCATTAACAAATTTCTCAAAGCCCGTCCCTCCTAGTGATGACTTTCCCCATTTGTCATAAATATCTCTCATCCTCTGAACCCATCTGTCTTCTTCTGTAAATTTCCCTTCTTCGTTGTAAGGCTCTGGAAATACCTTAGCACTTATTTGTGCCGCACTCACACGATATGGTAAATCCTTCAAACCATCCGGCTCTTGAATAGTAATGACCAGTGCAGCTAAGTCTTCGATATTAAGATGAACCAAACTACTTAGGTCTGTGCTCAAACCAACCCAAGCGGTTGGTACATCACCATTCACCGCCGACGCGAACAAGGCACATAGCTGAAATTTCTTTAGTTTTAGGTCATAAGTAACAAGCGAGGGAACTTTAGTGCCGCGAAAACCTTCTTTCAGCGAGGATAATTCCCCCCAACCGTTAGTGGGATCAATTCTTCCATTCACACTAGGTGCTCTTTCAATAAACCCAACCATGCGCGTATTATAGCCGATTTACACGGAAACCGCATCCCACCTTCTATGAAACATATCGGCTACTGAAGTATAACCCTGGGATACTAGCACCTTATTGTTTGTTTCCTTTTGAGCATACCGGTCAGACATAATAACGAAAACATTATCATGTTCTTTGTCTCGTTTGTGTCGCAAGGCACTATCGTTCTTCAACATCCTGACACGAGTCAGGCGAATATATTTTTCTACCGGGTTTAGGCTATTGGAATCAATCTCAAAACTCGCACCAGATGAACTGTCAAAAACAACCGTCCGATCGACAACTTCGCGGTAACAGTCATTTAACGTTCTTTTAATTCTGTCCACCCTCAAAGTGGTCATCCTTTGGCACTCAAGCTCACGCTCAGGAGCAATCTCAATGTCCGGGAAATCCGGCAAATCTGTGGCCGGCAAAACCATTTCAGGTTTATAGACCACTTTAACTTCGTAATCAAATCCATCCATTCCAGCTACCTTGGGGTATCTGTTGGCAAAGTAATCTCTGAATTCCCGAAACTCATCCCGGCTGCAATACTCCACAGGCTCATCAGCATTCTGCTTTGTAATGTTGCCTTCTGAGTAAGTACATCTTTCAGGAAGCGGCGCAGCCGAATGGCGGAGCAAAAACTCAAAGTGAACTCTTGAAACATACTCGGGTATTTCACCTTCCAAAACAGAATCCATAACATTGATGGTTTTATTAAGCATTGGCTCGAAGGTTGGAATAGTAGGACTATCGGCCCATTCGGGAAAGTAGTAAAACATGAGCCCGCCGGGGACGACATTTTCGGGTGAGAAGGTTCTATCAAAACCGGCAACCAAACCAAAAACGGTGCCTCCTATAAGTGCTAAACAACCCCGCCGCGGTATCCTTTCGTGAAATGCCATTAAAAATTTTAACTGAGGCAGGTTTGTAGCATTTTAGTTTGCTTTTAATATAATATCAAGTATAATGTTCTCACCTCGCAAGTTACCAAGCTTTTTGAGGGAGATTATTAAATCGTTATGGCAAAAGCTATAAAAACTACAGTTAAAGTACTACTCCCCGCAGGAGCCGCAACTCCTGCGCCTCCCTTGGGACCCATCCTTGGTCAGCATGGCGTGGCCATCATGGACTTTGTAAAGGCCTATAACGAAGCGACCGCTGACAAGAAAGGCGAAGTTCTTCCTGCATTAATTACCATATACGAGGACCGTTCTTTTACTTTTGAGATAAAAACTGCGCCAGTTTCAGAAATGATTAAAAAGAAACTCAGCCTTCCAAAAGGGTCAGGAGTTCCCAACCGGGATAAAGTCGGCAAACTGACTCAAGCACAATTGACCGAAATTGCCGAGGCCAAGATGCAAGACTTAAATGCAAACGATATTGAAGCCGCCAGGAAAATTGTGGCCGGCACAGCACGCTCAATGGGAGTAGAGGTAGAAAGTGGGAAAAACTAAAACACAGTTCGTAGGCGGAGAGCCTACTGACAAGAACAAATTAAAGAAGAAGGAAAAACCCGCCAAAGTCCATTTGGCAGGCCAAAAAGGTGGCGAACGGGTTAAGATAATTGAGGCCCCAGACTTGCCCAAGGCAGAGCCCCACTCCGCTGAAAGCATCGCTCGGGGCGAGCGTAAAGCTCGAGTTCGTGGAAAAAAGTATCTCGAAGCCAAAGCAAAAGTTGACAGAAATAGACTTTATCCCACAAAAGAAGCTATAAATCTGGTGAAAGAAACTTCTATCTCTTCTTTTGACGCAACAGTCGAGCTTCATCTTTTAATTAAAAAAGAAGGAGCTACTTTCACACTCACGCTTCCCCACTCAACCGGCAAGGCAAAAAAGGTGGAAGTGGCAAATGATGAAACTATAAAAAAACTCGAGAAAGGCAAAATTGACTTTGACGTGCTTCTGGCAACTCCCGAGATGATGCCCAAACTTGTGGCTCATGCCCGGCTTTTGGGACCAAGAGGCCTCATGCCTAACCCTAAAAACGGGACTCTAATTAAAACCGCAAAAGACGCAGAGAAGTTTAATAGCGCAAAAATGGTTCTCAAAACTGAAAAAGGCGCGCCTGTAATTCACACTGTAGTTGGCAAAGTCAGTATGAAAGAGCTAGAGCTTGCCGAGAACGTTGAAGCAGTACTTGAGGCCGTCAACAAAAAACAAATCGTTAAAGCCTATTTAACCTCAACCATGGGGCCATCGGTTAAGCTTGCAATAAGCTAAGGCAACCACCTCGCCAAAGGACCGTTTAGCGCAGCGACACAGGGTAATTTTATAAAATGCCCTCTCATATCATTTCCGGACTCACGGTTAAAACCTGAGACCAAGCGGTTCAAGTAAACCTCATCCTCAAATCTGTCTCCTACCATAAAAACAGACTGTACGGGCACCTGGTTCTCTATTTGCATTAGCCTGGGAACAACGTCGTTCACAGCTTGATCTGTATTCTTGTAAGGGATTAGCATAGCTTTAACCTTGGGGACAAAAATATCTTTCTCACCAACTATTCTTCTTAGTCTCCCGTTAAACAACGGGTTATTACTGATGACCATCGTGTGCCAAAGCTTTGAATCTCTAAAATACTGGACCACATCAAGCGAGATTCCACTATAAGACCTGCCCGATAGCTTACGAAAAGGGTCCCCAATTGTGCCATCGTCATCAAAAACTGCTAAATTTATTCCACTCGATTCTTCTCCTTCGCTTCGCCACATGATTTGGGCGGCGAAGAGTATATTTTTTGCATGCAAAGTCCTAACTAAGGGCAGTTCTCCCGTTAAGGTAGACCGCTCGACTGACATGCCCATAGTTTAGCAAACTTGCAATTCCAATTACTCTCAGATAAAATACTTCTAGCCAAAGACAGAAGGCTGGTGGCATAGTCGAACCATAAGCCCTTCCGAGGTAATATGACACCTAAAGCAGAAGTCAAACAAGAAAAGAAAGATTATGTATCCTCACTCGGTGATAAGCTAAAAGAGGCCAAATCGGTGGTATTCGTGGATTACTCCGGCATGGGAGTCAAGCTTCAGCAGGATTTTAAAAGCAAACTTCGTGATGTCGGCGGCTCTATGGTTGTTGCCAAAAACACACTCATTAAACTCGCGAGTAAAAGCGCGGGCCTGCCAGAAGAAGCCTCAAGTGATGAGCTCTTGAGTAATCAAACAGCCTTAGTTTTTTCCGGTGAAGATCCAGTAGCTTCAATTCAGATCCTTGGAAAATTTGCAAAGGATAACGAAATTCCCAAAATCAAGGCAGGTATGGTTGAAGGAGTTTATATCGATCAGGCCGGTGTAGTGAGGATCGCGAGTCTCCCCTCAAAAGAACAACTTTATGCCAATGTTGTGGGAGCTATTAGCGCTCCAATGTATGGCTTGGTTAGGACATTACAAGGTAATTTGCAGAAGTTGGTTTATATTTTGAAACAAAAGTCCCAGTTAGATAGCTAAAGCATCTAACGGGACCCCGTGAAGTGCCGAAGGCTACTTCACTGGGGGAGGTGATATTTATGGCAGATGAAAAGAAAGAAACAAAAATAGCAAAAAACGTAGAAAAGATAGTTGAGGATGTTTCAAAGCTCACTGTTTTGGAGCTTTCTGAACTAGTGGAATCTTTGCAAGACAAATTAGGTGTTTCTGCTATGCCAATGGCAGCCCCCTCGCCTACAGCTACGGCGGGGCAAGCAGCAGAAGGTGAAGCACCAGCGGCAGCCGGTGGCGGCACTCTCGTGATGACCGCTTCAGGAGAACAGAAGATTGCGGTTATCAAGGCTCTGCGAGAGATTAACCAGAATTGGGGCTTGAAAGAAGCTAAAGACATGACCGAAAACTTGCCGGCGGAAATCATAAAGGACGGCAAGGCTGAGGAAGTCAAAGAGGCTTCTGAGAAATTGAAAGCCGCAGGAGCTACAGTAGAAGTAAAATAAAATTATTTCTACTAAGTAAAAACCCTGGCTTTTGTCAGGGTTTTTTAGTGGGATAATTTGCTATACTTGGCATATGGACAATAACTCTCAAATCCCTCCCTTGGTACCTCAACCAACCCCTCAACCCATGAATGTTGTTGCTCCGGCCGCGCTGACGCCTGAACCAGAAAATCCGAAATCAAAAAAGAAGATTATGGTCGCGGCAATAATCATTGTGCTTGTTATCTTAACTACTGCCTTGGCCGGCGGAGTATACGCGATAGCTTATGAAAAAATAACTCTTCCCGACCAGGAACTGCAGCGCCGCATCTCGCATTTCACAATGAGCCTGCCGTTTACTCCAAAAACTCCGAGGTACGTTCTTGAGCGCTCACTAATGACCCATACAGGTGTAACCAAGCACTCCTTTAACATCTCTCTCGCCATCGACTCTTCTGGTCTGGCATCAATCCTGGGGCTAAGTGGAAAACTGGATATATTGGCGAAAGGTGCCATTGATTACTCAGACCCTAAAAACATTATCTACTACGCAGACATAGACCTTCCTCAAACTGCATCCTTCAAGTTAAGAAAACCAGACAATAACCTATATATTAAAATCGAAAATGTCAACCAAGCCACTCTGGCTATTTTAGGCATCGACAAAACAACCTTCGAGCAAGCAAATGCCAACTGGATTAGCTATGAGGTTATAACCCTTGATACTCCTGCCAGACAGCGCGTTGAAGAGCAGTCTCAACCATTTACTGACAGGCTTCGCGAGAAAATAGCAGATGCTATTGACGAGCCTGATTTGATAAACAAAACACTGGGTGAGGACATAATAAACGGCGTCGAGGTTTATAAAATCACAGCTACAATCGATGAAGATTTTTTTACAGATATGGCAGGATACTACCCTTCAGTAGACCAAATGAAGTTGGAGATTTATATCGACAAGAAAGACTTTCTAGTTCGAAGACTCGCCACAAATACTACAATCTCCCAAAGTGCCGTTTTATCAGCACAGGCGCAATCGCTTCCCGGCATGATAGTACCTCCGACCGGAAACGAAGTCGCCTTCCTAGCCGTGGTAGCTGATTTTTCTGACTATTCAAGCAAGGTCACCGTTGAAAAACCTCCAACAAGCATTTCTGTGGAAGAGTTTATTACTCAACTTTTACCCAGTGAAGAAACAAGCCCGAATATTATAAACCCGGCCAGACAATTTCACCAAGCCAGAGACACCCAGAGGAGAGCCGATCTTCTATCAATCACAAACGCAATTTACCAGTATGCTGCAGAGAATAACGGAAAGCTCCCGGGTAGTACTGCTTTCCCTAAAACACCAACATGTATAGGGACAGCTTCCGAATGCTTTAACCTGGGAGCAGCCGGTGGGCAATGGCCGATTGTGCCTACATACATCGCGGCAATTCCCACTGACCCCAATACCGGCTCAGATCTCAACACAGGTTACACGATTTATATAAATACAGATGGTAGGCTGGTGGCAACAGCCACAGGCGAAATAGAAGAAGAAATAACAGTGCTAAGGTAGTCGTTTAACAGGGTACATAAACACAGTAAAATCTTTTGGGTGATAGTTGGCCCTTAAAACCACGCGGCGGGTGAGGCTCATGCAGTATTCTAAAACCTCAAGGCTGTCTGCATACCAGACGTTACTTTTAGGGTCGTTTTCAGGCTGAGGATGGCCACCAAGCATGTTAAAGACCAAAGCCTTCTTAGTGTGATCAAACATAACTTTTACCGCTTTCTCCCTGAAAGCGGAATTCTTGCCGCCTAAATTGGAATTTAGTGTTCCAGAAGCCATAACTACGTCAAATTTCTCCGGCATTGGATTATTAAAGTAATCTATGCACTCGAAATCAAAATACGGATGAGCCTTCTTGGCTTCCTGAATAAACTCAGGAACGATATCCACTCCGGTGTACTTGACGTTGTCGTACCTTTTATGGAGAAACCTGGCCATCTCGCCAAACCCGCAGCCGACATCCAAAACAGATTTATTATTAAAGTCTATCTCCTTCCAAATTGCACGAAACCTCTGGTGCGCCGCCCCTTTACCAGCCCAAGACAAGGACCTTGCATCCACGCCATATTTTTGGAACTTTTTTTGATAATGTTTTAAGGTTACTTCTGCTTGACTTTTATCCATACGCTTGGATATAATACACTATCACGATGACTGGATAGGCTAAGGTTTCGACCGACCGCTGATGCCAGTTTTTTTGCTCCATTGCCCTTGTCATTCCTGCGAAAGCAGGAATCTATATAAAATAATAAAGTTCATAGATCATTATACAAATCTTCCCAACTGGGATTGCTTTTCACAATTAACTCGATTTTCCACCTTCTTTTCCAAACTTTAAGTTGTTTTTCTCGCTTAATAGCTTCATTAACACCCTCATATACTTCAAAATAGACTAAAATTTTGACTATCAATAAATGCAAAAACCGGTTTTCTTTTTGTATTCATTAGAAACTAGTAATTAGAAATTAAAAATTTAAGTATCTCCTCTGCCATATTTTTGCCGGTGTATTTTTCAACCAACTTCCATGAAGGCGCGGCATTTGCCTCAATTACCATGAGTTCCCCTGTTTCATCTACTTTTAATATATCAACCCCTGAAATATCCAGGCCCGCAGCGTCAGTTGCTCGTATTGCCAAATCGCCCATTTCGCTTGTGGGTTGGGAGACCAAACCTTTTTCAAGCTCGTCCTGGTTAAACCTTTTTCTCCATTTTGTGGGCTGAGCAAGTGTGGCCACCACTTCTCCGCCCAGCACAAAAACCCTGTAACGCATGGAGGCCTTCACAAACTCCTGTGCGAAAAACCTAATACCCGCCTTCTCCATATCCCTCAGTTCACTATATAACCCTTCTTGTAGGGGCGTTGCGCGCAACGCCCCTACATCCTCCACTATCCAAACTTCTCTTGCTTTTTTACCTGTGGTACTTTTAATTATGAATGGCAAACCAAGTTCTTGGGGAGCAACCTTGCTTAAATATTCCAAACTGCCATAAATCGTCTTGGGCATTGGAATGCCGGCTGAGATAAGCTTTGCAGTTTCTGCGGCCTTTGAGATACTCGACGGAAGGAGTAATGAGCTAACATAGAGTTTATCAACCAGCCTTATACCATGCTCTTTGGCATAATTTGCCACCAAAGTTGCGTCCTCAATCCGCTTACCCACAACTCTGAAGTAAATCAAGCTAAAATCGGCGATATCATGCTCCCCCGCAAACAAGCGATATTTATCTCCAGATTCGTAAGTTACCTCTGAAAATGAAGCAACGGTAAGCTCAATATTTAATTTCTTGGCAGCTTCCACAAAAGCGTCAAGCTTCCTAACCGGCCCACCTGCGAAGATTAATATTTTCATTTAGGTTGCTCCTCCTCATGCGCGGGGTTAATCAAAAAGCCCTCAAGATCATTTCTGCCAATCAAAACCGGTGTGCTCATCTTAGAACGATTGGCAACCGAGGCACTGGTTTTAAGTTTTCTCCCGGCAATCTTCAAGGTCAGGCCTACAACCGGCCGCATCTGGCGGCCAGAAGCCGAGCGGTAGGCATAGCGCCGTCTCCAGAGAATGTTATTTTCGGCTAAGAGTCCAAGATCCTCGGCGATTGCCCGATCAATAGAAGTGCGAAGGGCTCCTGTATCAATCCTTGCCGGCACAACTTTGCGTTTTTTAGTTCCAAATGCATAAAGCGTGACCTGCTCGGTGGGCTTGAGAGTTTTGACACCCTCCTCGAGCCTTACCCGGTCTGCAAAGCGCTCGGCAAAAAGAATTTTGGCGATCCTGACTCCATGCTCCGCATCGCGCACTTCCAGGTCCTCCACCCGGTCCATGCGTTTTTTTAAGCCCGCGTCGTTTGCCAGCTGAATTTGGAATCCCGGCTGGCCATTGAGCTCAAGGATCATTGGCCCGCGCTCGGGGTGAAGCACAATGTCCACACCCAAAAAACCAAGTTTCGTGGCCTCGGAGCATTTAACGGCAAGCTCCAAAATCCTGGTCCAATTAGGAATTTTAATACCATGAAGTTTGCGCTTAGTCCCCGGCTTAAACTTGATTTCCGCCCCGTACCAAACAGCACGGGTAGTTATTCCAGTTGCAATATCAACACCGACCCCAATGGCGCCCTGATGCAGGTTTGCCCTGCCACCGGAGTCCTTGGTCGGGAGCCTTAGCATTGCCATCACCGGCACTTTATTAAAAACCACGATGCGAATGTCCGGTGTGCCTCGATAGGCATACCGGCGAAAGGCTTTATGCCTGCCCACATATTCCTCAACAAAGGCAACGTCCGTCGCATGTTCCAAGCTAAAAGCGCCCTCAAAAATGTCAAGAGTGTGGAGCTTCAAGTCTTCCTCCTCAATCCTTTTTCTGCTGGTTGTGACCCACGCTGTCCTGTCTTTGGACCTTTTTTTAATAACAATAATACCCTCGCCTCCCAGACCCCGCGAGGGTTTCAGAGCAAAGCTGTCCGGCAGGCTCTGCCAGTCAAAAGACACAATATCGTGGGGGCGCATAAATTTTCTGTAAAGCTCAGGGGCGGGAATCCCCGCTTTTTTCAGCACCTTTTTAGTTAAGAGCTTTGAGTTGGCAACATTCTTACCCCAGTTTTTATTATATTTATAAGAAATCTGAGCTCTCGCATTTAAGCCCAGTATTGTTGAAGCCTTCATCGCATAACCTTTCCTTCCATAGCGATATGACTTGTCATATGTTATTTCTCCTTCAATATCAACCGCCTGAAGCGCCAGTATTCTATAAAGCGTAAGCCCACATATCGGCCCATTATGAAGTTGAACAGGGCGACAGCTAAAAGAAGCGTTTCGGGGTAAAGAAGTGCATATTCCTGAATAGATTCAAAGGTCAGAAAGAGGTAGGAAACAAGAGATAAGATGATAGTCTCAGACGCAAGCTCGATTGCAGTTCGCGGGGACTTGCCCAACTGGACTTTCGAAAAGTCCTCGGCCAAAAGGACGAGTATCAAAACCGGGAAAATCGAGACACTGGTAAAGTCCGAGTGGCGAATGATTGGCGCAAGGAACAAAGTCAGCAAAACCCCTCCAACTACCATCCACAAAATCAAAGCCATACGAGGCAGGTACTGAAGTTTGACTTTAAGTTTTCTGAGCATGAGCCTTGCTCCCGTAGAAGTTAATACTATAACCATAAAAAGGCCAATGCCCACAACCGGGCCGATGGCCGCAAACACTATAGCCAAAGAGGCAGGCAGAAATATTCCAAAACCACGAAGGCCAATCACATGCCGTGCGGCAGCGATGACCGCCACAACCAAAGGTAGTAGAAGAAGTAGCACTATCGTGTTTGGCGGAACTCCCGCGTCAATGGTTGCCCGTATTGCATACTTCAAAGGATGAAATGGCAGTACAGGCCCCAGCTCCTGATCGCGCAAAATCTGCTCGAGTCTCCCCACAGTTACTTCGGTGGTTTTAGTAATATCAACTCTTAGAGACGGCTCGGGTCCGCCAGCTGGCGGAGGTGTGGGAGAGGGTTCTGGTGTTGTAGATGCTGTAGCTTCAGCAGATTCAGTTGCCGTGGCCGAGCTGGTTGGAACTTGGCCAAAAGCCACAGCCGGGAACATAAAAAAGGGCAATAAAAAAAGAAGCAAAAACTTCTTCATACTTAACCTGTATTATACCTCAGAACCCTGTCATTCCCAACTTGATTGGGAATCTTTAGTTTTCCTTGGGCTGAATGCCCAGAAGCCAAAGCACTGCTTCTTTTTTATAACGCCTGTCGCCCCGGGAGTTAATCCGAATTGGTGGCAGCTTCCCCTTTTTCCCCCAACGCTTGATAGTCAAGGGGGAAACTCGCAGTAGCTCGGCAACTTCGCGGACAGTCAGGAGATCAGGAAGATTTTGGATATTAATCTGCTTAAGTTCAGCCATCAAAGTGTTCTAATTACAAACTAATCGTTCAATAACACAGAGTATCAAAGTAGAATAGAAGGTGTCAAGAAGGAATTAAGCTACTTTATCCTTTAAAGCCTTATAATATAAATGAAGATATTCCTCGGCTCGGTCCCAGTGCTCACTTGCCTCGGCGCTAGACGGGGCACCCTCGCCATGCTCGGCAAGATTTTTCTCGATAGTAGCAAGAGCACGAAGGTGAGCGACTTTAGTGGCCTGATAATCCGAAATTCTATAGACCTCGGTCACAAGCTCGCGAGTTGTGTCTTCAAACTCCCGAGTCAAGCTCGCCTTGCTCCCGTTTTCGGTCTTTTGCCAGATACGAACCTGGAGGGACGCCGCAATCGAGGGCTCAAAAGCAAGCTTTACCTCATCTTTAATTAGTCTGTAGAATTTTCTCAAATTTACATCGGCTTGCCTCCAGTGCTCCCGCTTGCCGTTTCTAAACGCCAGTACCATATGTTTGGCCGCGCGGCCTGCGAGCGCTAAAGACAACCCCCACTGCTCTCGGATATGCTCAGTGGCATATTCCTCAAAAGTTTTGCCCTCTGGAATCTTACTTAGTCTCCACCAGTTAAGCTCAAGTCTCGCCGCCACTTCGGGCTTGAACTTCAAGTGCTCCACGCGGTCCTTGCCACCAAAGCGCCTACGACGACGGCTATAGTCCAGGAGAATTTTTCTAAGTTTTGTGGTAGTCATGTCTGGTAAATGGTCCTCCTCAAAATAAAATTCTGAGTAGGCCATCTGCCAAGGCATAAGCCCACTCGTTCGCTGCTCCCCGGAGGTTCTAATAAGTAAATCCGGATATGGATAGGGCTGCCCGGCAGTGTCCAAGTATGAAGCAAACAATTCCTCGTTGACGCTCTCGGCAGGCACACCGGCTTTGATGATTTTTTTGACGGCACGCACTATTTCATCCCGGCCGCCATAATCCAGGGCCAGATTTAAAATATACTTCTTATTATTTTTTGTTTCTTCTTCAGCTCTCTTAAGTAGGATTGCCAGATGCCTCGGGAGCCTTTCTTTACTACCAATATGTATAAAGCGCACTCCCTCTTTTTTAGAGTCTTTCAAATGCTTTTTTATCATCAACCCAACCAGATCCATTATTTTTGAGACCTCCTTTGGTGGGCGCTTCCAATTCTCTGTAGAAAAACCCCAAATGGTTAAGGTGTGCACGCCTGCCCGACGGCAATTTTCCAGCAAATGTTCAAGGGCTACAGCGCCTGCTTCGTGGCCTTTCGTGGTTGGAAGCCCGTGAGCGCGCGCCCAGCGGCCGTTGCCATCCAATATTACCGCTATGTGGTTTGGGACAATAGTACCTTTGGGGAGGGAAAGTTTGTCCATTTATGTGCGCGGTAGAAACAAGTATAGCATAACTAGTATAATACACTCTGCTCATGGTTAGAATCGAATCATGGTAAGAATAGAAAAAATAGTTCAGAATACCAAATCGCCAAAAGCTGCGCGTGCCAAAGAGACCCTGCAGAATTTTGTGGTTATTATAGAAAAAGAACTTAAAGCGTATTTCAAGAGTGAGCTTAAAAACCCGTTTGGGGTAAGCAGAAAAGAACGTGACTTGTCAAAGCTTATATGGGAGCACATCAAAGAGCATAATCTGCGCCCGGCAAAGCGCATCCGTGGTGCATTTATTTATTACGGCTATAAGCTTCTTGGCGGCAAAGACGAAAAGGCCGCGCTTGCGGCGGCCAAAAGCATCGAGTTAGTCCACACCGCTCTTCTTATGCATGACGACTTCATGGACCAGGACGACACCCGCCGTGGCAAGCCGACTACTCATGAACATTTTAAGGCTTTACATAAAACCAAAGACTGGCGCTTTGACGACTTACATTATGGTGAAAGCATGGCTTTAAACGTCGGCGACATCGCTCTTTTGGCTGGCTATGAAATCCTTGCCAGAAGCAAATTTCCTCCTAATAAAAAACTGGAGACGCTAAACAGAATGCTAAGAGGAGTAATAAACACAGGTTCCGGCCAAGCATTTGATATTACACTCGAGGCAAAAGGTAAAGCCACCGAAAAAGATATTATTGATCTTCATTACGCAAAGACCGGAATTTATACATACGAAAACCCGCTCCACACTGGCGCAATATTGGCAGGCGCCAAACAAGCAGATTTGGATATTATTTCCAAATACGCCATCCCGGGAGGCATCGCTTTTCAGCTTCAAGATGACATCTTAGGGCTTTATGGCAACCCTGAAAAAACGGGAAAGCCCGCTCACTCTGATTTAAGACAGGGGAAAATGACGCTTTTAATTATCAAGGCATTAGAATCTGGCTCAAGCAAAGACGTAAAACGTCTCAGGCAAATTTGGGGCAAGAGAAATTTAACAGAGAGTGAAGCCGAGGAAGCAAGAAAAATAGTCATAGACACAGGCTCTTTGGATTATTCAAAGAAAATTTCAGTGGGCTATGCCAAAAAAGCGCAACAGGCCATTCATGAAATGACAATGAAACAATGGAACAATGAAGCAATTGATTACCTAGACGGCATTGCCCAATACATGGTTGAGAGGGATATATAAAATAGCCTATGCCTCGCCAAGAGCAAGAGCCAACTACAAACTCACAAGAAACTTGCCTGAACTTTATTGGCGCTGTTCCTGCAATTGCTTGGAACCACGGCGGGTTTGCCTTGGCACTTGAGGACAACAACTCCAAAGAAGTTTCGCAAATCGTTCTTGACAACAAGTTCGACGCAATTGTCATGGACAGCCTATACGCAACAAATCAGACTCGTCCAGTAACTCCTGAGTCACCTTTTTACGACCTTCTAGAACCACTGGCAGATGATACTCTAATTGTTGGTGGTGATTTTGCTACCACTAATACATATAGCTATGCTACTCAGACCACAGAGGATTATAGAAATGCTCTAGTACATTATGGTCTTCGCACAGCTGGTATTTCGGGAGCCGTAGGCTCTGGAGCGCTACTGCTACACAAAAAAATGAAAGGGCGCTCTCTGGAATCTCCTGCTACGGCGCATCAAACCAAAAGCAGACGGCAATTCCTCCAGATCATGGGAGGGGCACTTGTTGGAGGAGCTATTGCCGGCGGCTTCTCTGCTCTCTACCTTGAATCGGGAGTAATCACGAGCACAAATCAACTAGCCTCCCAAATAAACAACCAAAATTGTGCTAACCGCGGTTTTGTGAGCTCAGGTGAACCGCCGCTGGATCTGGAAGATAGAACATTGCGAAACGCAGTGCTGGCATATAAGGCAAAGCAACTTCGCAGATTACAGATGGTCCACCAGATGCCTGATCAGTCTAAAAAACCTGTGCTTGTTTTAGGAACAGCGCACCTTATGAATACCGAGCTTATTTCGGAGTCTAGTGCGCTTGCAGACGATATTTACAACCTCAATACCAGGCTTGAGCACTTAATTGCCACAGAGAAAAACCTTTCTGATGATGTGAGTCCGCTAGTTTACGCGATAAAAACTGCATCCGTAATGAAGGTTAACAAGAGAGGCAATACACTATCTTTAAAGGATGCCGTTGATAATACAGATGCAATTAGAATATACCAGGTTCCAAACTTGCTGCCGAGCTGGAGGTGGGTTGAAGATAGACATAGATATGAACGAGTAGCTCAAGCGGATTTAATGGACCAAATGCTACGTATCGACTAAATTTTAACCCCAGTTTTTGAGACCTAGATGAACCTTCACGGTCTCCGCACAAAATACGAATAAATTTTAGCCACCAATTTACAAATTGACTGATTAATTAATTAGTGGTATAAACTATGCATACTTAAATGGGCCACGAAAATCTTGAAAGTTTAATACGCCTGACCGCCGAGTACCACAGGGATGCCGCGGAACAAAGATTAGATGCTGTTCCCGGCCTTCTCTCAAATAGACAAAACAATCCCGACGCAATCTCAGAAGCTATACAAATATTAGAGGGGGTAGAACTTGCCCAAGGCAATGCCGAGGTACTAATCGCTATACTGCCCAACTTTATCGAGTTATTTGAACAAGCAAGAGTTGAAGATATCCCCATCGAAGTTATTCGCCAAATGGCCGATGAGATTAGGGTAGACCAGCGCATTACAACACAAACTGACACTGAAGAAAACAATGGTTTAGTATCCAAACTGATCAAAGAATACCCTGACATCTTGGCAGCTTTTGAAGATGATGACAACTGGGTTGAAAAAAAGGAAGGTCTTCTTATCAAAAGAAGCGCCATTAATCCATTCGTTGTACGCACAGATGGGCGCGAAATAGCTGGCGAGATTGACCGCAACAATCGCACTATGGCAATCGGAAATTTTTATAAAGTATGGCTAGGGAGCATTCCCGAAGAGGAAAGACCAACACAAAAATACAGTAGAATTCCATTACTTACAAAAGAACAAATGGCTGACTTTACTTTATTTATTGCTAAACCACCGGAAATGCCGGGAGTACCCAAGTCATACACGATTCAAAAAAAAACGGTCTCATAGCACCCAACCAAGTCTGTGATAATAGTGAACTCATCGCCTGGGTACTTGAAGCAATTAAGCAGATAAGCTTAGAAAGCCCTGAGCTTTTTTCAACTCACTAATGTTTTTTGCTCCCACTCCAAACATGGCCACTTTGAGCTCCATGGCAAGTCTCTCGATTAACTTTTCCACCGCTTCTTGAGAAACCAGGGCGGCCTTGGCAAAGGGCATGGCAATACCAACCAAGTCTGCCCCCAAAGCCAAAGCTTTAGCAATTTCAATACCGTCTCTTACGCCACCGCTACCTAGAACAGTCAAGTCCCTTTTTTGCTTTGCCAATTTGCTTACTTGTGTTATTGATTCAGCAGAGGGAATCCCCCAAGTACCGAACAAATCTCCCAGTTCTTTGTAACCATCTCGGCGATTGCCTTCCACGACTGCCCAGCTGGTGCCGCCCCAACCTGCGGTATCAATAATTCTTATCCCAGCTCTATAAAGTCTTCTGGCAACATCATAACTTACGCCAAAGCCCACTTCTTTGGCAATAATGGGAACCAAGACTTTATCGATAAGTTTTGTAAGTTTGGGCAGTAAGCCTTTAAAATTTCTATCGCCCTCCGGCTGAATAACTTCCTGAATGGGGTTGATGTGCACGGCCAGTGCATCCGCTTCTATCATATCCACACACTTTTGGAATTCTTTGTAAGTAAAGCCATAATTGAGCTGGACCAAGCCTACATTTGCAATGAGAGGAATGTCCGGCGCCACTTCGCGGGCCATAAAAAGCTTGGCAAGTTCAGGGTGCTCAACTGCCGCGCGCTGACTGCCCACACCCATGGCAATGCCGTATTTTTGAGCCGCTCCGGCCAAATTGCGGTTTATTTTTAATCCTTCGGCTACTCCCCCGGTCATACAAGATATAAAGAACGGGTAGTTGACTTTTTTGTTTAAGAAAGTGGTTGAGAGGTCTATTTCGTCAAAATTAATCTCCGGAAGGGCATTGTGAACAAAGCGATACTTGGAAAAACCATTGTCCCCGGTTTGAGAAACCTCCGATGTGGCAATTCTCAAGTGGTCAATCTTGCGCTGAGATATCTTATTTCTTGCCATTTTTTACACTAAAGAATAGAATACTCACAATTATGCCAGAAATACCATTTATAAGAAAGCTAGCTGAACAGCGGCAACTAAGGTATGAGTCGGAGACAGAAGAAAGAATTATCCTAAAATCCGCCCCGCTCTGGGTACTGATAGAAGACCAAGCTAGAAACCTCACACGGGATGAAAAAGCTCACATTGATAAGTTAGACCCCGAAGCCCAAAGAGTAGAAACTTTACGAGTTGTTATCGACAAACTCTTACCTGAAGTTGATGAGTCCAAAGAGATTTACAGTAGGAGTTTCAGACGTGACGTACTCGCTTTTGGAATAATTTGTTTATCCGAAAAAAGACCTTTACGCGAGGTGGCTAAAACTGTCGAAATAAGCTGGCAGGAATATGTGAGAGTATTTCGCCAAACTGAATTAGATATTGCCTATGGACTGGTAAACTCGCTCACCGGTAAACCAAATAGAACTTGAGAGCTTTTGGTTAAGAAGGTATACTATAATATGAACGAAATATTACCCGGAGGGCCGGACAGAAGCCAATACGATGAGTTTTTGACTGAAGGTATCTGGTATGAACTTTACGGAGATAAGCCTCCTGTATTTATCTCCAATCTTAGAGATGCATTGCTACAAAGAGCTGAATTAGGAGAAGAACTTAATAAACTCGAAGTAACTTGGTTAAACGTAATCGCACTGGGCCCAGATTTATTCTAATTAGTGATTCTGGTTGCCTTAACTTTCATGCCCCTCAACAAACCAGACAAAACTCCTTTTTTGGCCCCATTGGCAATATAAGTGTCAATCTTATATTTTCGCGCTATTTCCAAACTTTGTTCCACTTTGTGAAGCATCCCGCCTGTAACGTCTGCGGTACTTCCGCCGATAGCTTTTTGTAAGCGCTTAAAATTCCTTGCATCAATCTTTTTTATCACTTGGCCGCCAGTATCCAACACACCATCCTCGCGACTTAACTGAATTATTCTCTTAACCTCAATTTTCTTTTTTCGAAATTCTTTGACTAAATCAGCAATTACCATCTCACCGGAATGAACTTGTGCATCTTCGTTTATGACCAAATCGCCATGCAAAAGTGGTATTTGATCTTTTTTTAGCGCCGCTATCACAGGTTGAATATCCCCCAGCTCATGTGGAGAGAAGACGCTCACAGCGACTTTTTTACTTATTAAAATCCTGGCAACAATATATGCAATCTGGGCAGCAGCAAATTGAATCAGCGAGGCACCCAAAGGAGTATCTTGATTATATTTCCTGACCGCGTGATGGCCAAAATTGCCACTCCCAGCCACTATTACTATGGCTGTGGCTGTGCTATTAGTTTTTGCAAATTTGTAAATTTCCTCCGCCAGCCTTCGGATAACTTTTATGTTAGCGGTGTTTGACTTCCAATCTTTAGGAGCAATTAATCCTCCACCCAGTTTAATAATTATCAGTTCTTTCATTTACTTACCAATTTGCTTTGAAGACATTAAGTATTATACATCGAAACCTGAGAGCTTTTGAAAGGAATTATTCTATATTCTCGTTACATGGGTCCAAAAGTAAAAAGATATGTAGCCACAGCCGAAGAAGTGATACGAATTGCATTAGAACGGCCCGACTCGAATATAACATACGACGCCTGGGGAACACTGGCAATAGACGCCGAAAGTGGAATCTTTATCACAGATAGAAATCCACTTGATGACGGCAACGGGCCTTTTATTTTAACCGAAGTGGTACAAGACACAGCAAGATGAGTAAGGGTTCTCCAAGTTGAAACGTCAAATCAATTTAAGTATAATTGCACCCAATGGTAGATGCATTAGACAAGAATGAGGAAGAACTTTTCCAGCGCGAACAAATGATATTGGAAGATGCTCTTCTGACTACCGAAGTTTTCTTTATTGGCCAAAGAGCTAGATTTACCAACGAAGAAAGAGGCTGGCTTCCAGAAGATGAAACTGAAGCAAAAAGGGTTGCTTATTACATCGCTACCAACAAGCTTCTCCCTCAAGAATTAGAAAACCACCCTAATGATAGAGATTTCGTAAGAGATATATTTTGCTGAAGGAACTTTCAGACTGTCTCAGGGTCAAACAAGCTTTAAAGATATGGCTTTAGAAGCCGGCATTTCGTGGAGAGAGTGCTTAGACATTTATGAGGAAGCACAAGAGTTGGTATACAACTCTGTCTTAAGGAACGCGTGTTCAAATTTTGGAATAAACTATGACGAACTCCCCGGAGACGATCTGGAAAAAAGTGCGCGAGCACTAATAATAGCCGCTCAAGTACTTAGACCTGATCTTAAACCTGACAACAAGTAGTGGAAACACAACCACTGCATTGAAAATTCTTTTAATTCTTTGGGGTTCCAGAATGGCCCGCCAGAGCCATTCTAAACCCGCTCTCGAAACCCAATCAGGTGGAAGCATCGCTTTCTCTGCAAAATAATCCAAAGCACCCCCCACCACCATCGCCCCACCCACATTTAATTCTTCCAAATTATGGTAAACCCACTTTTCCTGCTTCGGCGCACCCAGTGCAACAAACAGCAAATCCGGTCTAAAATCATCAATATGCCTAATTATATCTATGTGTATTTCTTTATCTCGAATAGACTCAGAGTATCCTTCATTATTAATTAATATATCTCCACTTCCGTCAACTTTCGCATTCGGGTAAAGTCTCTTAACTTTAGCGATGGCAAATTTATTAACCTCGGGGGTTGAACCCAGTAAGAAGACCTTTAATCGTTGGTTGTTAGCCATTAGCAGTAAACTTTCAAACATCTGTCTGCCTGTTATTATTGCTTTTATTCCCGCCAGTTTTAAACCTGCTCCATCCGGCAGTGCAACATCTGCCGAGTTCAAGGCAGCAAGAAGCTCGCGGTCTTTCTGAGCCATGACTATAATTTCTGGGTTTGGGGTCGAAATAAAAAACTTGGACTTTTTTTGGAGGCTATTTGCCACGAAACTTAGCACTTCTTCATGTGATATGCCAGACACTTTAACTCCTAAAATTTTGAGCTCTTTAGGGGATTTTTGCATAAATTTAGCCTCAAAGACCGCACTTCATTTCGCATTCGAAGTGACGGGCACAGGCGACTGGCTGCCCCGCAGGGGCCCACGAAGGAGCCGAGCACGTCACAAGAACTTTAGCGAATTGATTTAAAGTAACAAGATATTCACTTTTTGTGTACAAATTTGTTTCAAAAAATAGCCTCATTTATCAACACTTACCCTCAAACTATCAACAAAATCTTTATCATAGATTTTAAAGTGATGAGCACAGAAATTCTGGGCGACTCCGGAGCCTCTAGGAATTTCGAGCACATCACAAAAAATCAAATTCACCGTTTTGTTGTCAAACTTCTTTTCCAAAGATCAATGTTCTCCAGCACCTTCCCGGTTCCCTTAACCACACAATACAAAGCCTCTTCAGCCACATGCGCTGGCACGCCTGTTTCCTCGGTCACTAGCCTATCAAAGTTTCTAAGCATCGACGTTCCCCCGCTCATGACAATGCCTTTATCTATGATATCACTTGCGAGCTCGGGCGGGGTTTCCTCAAGCACCGCCTTAACCGCGCCAATTATTTGCAAAAGCGGAGGTCTAATCGCCTCAGTTACATCGGAAGCGGATATAGTCAAGGTCCTCGGTAAACCAAATACAACATCCCGGCCGGATACTTCCAGTTTCTCTTCCTTTGGAAGCATTGTCGCCGAACCTATCTTTATTTTAACATCTTCAGCGGTTTGGTCCCCAATAATAAGGTTGTGCTTCTTTTTGATGTAGGCTTGAATCGCCTCATCAATCTTGTTTCCTGCCACTCGAACACTGTTGTGAACCACGACCCCGCCCAATGAAATTACTGCCGCCTCGGCTGCGCCACCTCCCATGTCAACAATCATATGCCCCGCAGGTGCTGAAACCGGAATACCCGCTCCAATAGCCGCCGAGAGCGGCTCATCTATCAAATAGGCGTGGGCTGCCCCTGCCTCAAGAGTTGCGTCCAGCGCCGCACGACGCTCAACTTGAGTACAACCCGCTGGTACGCAAACCATTACCTCGGGCTTGAATATCTGAACCCGCCCGGTGACTTTACCGATAAAGTACTTAAGCATCGCGCGGGTTACCTGGTAATCGGCAATAACGCCTTCCCTCATTGGTCTCAAGGCCGCCAGTGTCTCGGGAGTCCGCCCAAGCATTCGCTTTGCGTCCTCGCCGACGGCAACAACGCGGTTGTCGTCAACTGAAACAGCAACGACAGTGGGCTCATTTGCGACAATCCCCTCACCCGCCAACCAAACCAAAGTGTTGGCAGTGCCGAGATCAATGGCTAAACGTTTTCTCATAATTTATTTCTCCTCAATACACTCTCCTGTTTCCCCATCTAATTTAGAGGGGGATTATGGGGGCGTAATTGTGTCTGTAGTATAATACAAATTATCATGGCTCGCTTAAGAGTCTTAGTGCTTTTATCCACTTTTATCATCGTTGGTATATTTGGTGTGGTGGCGATTTTGTATGCCAGAGGCTTTAGACTCCAGAACAATAAAGACACCATCGCGCTTGGGCCAACCGGCTTATTGGTCGCGAATTCTGACCCAACAGGAGCCCAAGTATTTGTAGAGGGTGAACTCAAAACCGCGACCGATAATTCAATTTCACTCCCGCCGGGAACATACAATGTCACAATCAAAAAAGAAGGCTTTTTGGGTTGGGAAAAGGACATAACCATTGAGAAAGAAGCCGTGACTCAGGTAGATGCCTTTTTAGTGTCTGCCGCTCCCTCGCTCACGGCCCTTACTTTTTCAGGAGCCATAAACCCCACTGCGAGTGAAGATTTCAGTAAAATCGCCTATGTGGTGCCAACGGCGGCGGATAACATTGAGCGCGCGGGACTCTGGATTATGGAGACTGTGAACCTGCCGCTGGGCTTTAACCGAGACCCAAGGAGAATTACCGACGGCGACTTGACAGGAGCTACTTACGAATTTTCGCCTGATGCCCGCGAAATACTTCTTACCACATCGAGCGGTACTTATTTACTTAATGTTTCCGAGTTCACACCGCAAACCGCAAGAATAAATATTCTAGCTCAGGTTCAAACTATCAAAGCGGAATGGCAGGAAATAAGAACCACTAGACTTGCTGCTAAGATTGCTCCACTTCCAGATGAAATAGAGTCTGTTTTTGCCAAAAGCACGTCCGGCATCCTTTTCTCACCAGACGAAAACAGGATACTCTTTACTGCAACAGCTCAAGCTCAGATCCCAGAGGACAAGGTCCCCAAGCTACCGGGAAGCTCAACTCAGCCACAGGAAAGACAATTAACCCAAGGTAAAAAATATGTTTATGACATCAGAGAAGACAGAAACTTCGCAGTTGGGAATTCAGAGGAAATAGTATATTGGGTATCAAACTCACTCAATTTGATTATTCCGGAGGAGAATAAAATCACCATTACCGACTACGACGGAACTAATAAAAAGACGGTTTATAGCGGTAGCTACGTCTTCCCAGTTTCCTATCCCTCAACCAATGTAAACAGGTTACTACTTTTAACCAACTACGGCGCAAGTGACTCTTTGACTAACTTATATTGGCTTAGCCTGAAGTAAATCTGTTAAAATACCGTGAGTCCCTGTAGTTCAACGGATAGAACGGAGGTTTCCTAAACCTTAAATCCAGGTTCGATTCTTGGCAGGGACACTAAAAATCAAGAGCCGCCAATTCCAACTTCTTTTCTAAGTGCTCTAATCTCTCCCATAACTTCTATAGCTACTCCACTACCACCACAATCTCGCCTTTGAGAAACTTCTCGGCTTTGAGCTCGTCTATGACTTTAGCCAAGTTTCCCCGATAGTGAGTTTCATGCATTTTAGTTAGTTCCCTGCCGATAAATACACGCCTTCCGGAGAGCTCGCTTGTCAACTTCTCCAAAGTTTTAATTATTCGATGGGGGGATTCAAAAAAAACAAACGGCATTTGTACACTTTGAATTGTTTTGATTAGTTTTGAGTGCTTCTTCTTCGGCCAAAAGCCAAGAAATAAATATTTACTTACGTTAAAGCCACAAACCGAAAGCGCCGCATTCACCGCCGACGGCCCCGGAATCGGAATGATTTGAATACTAGTTTGTGACGCAGGCAAACCGGAGTTCTGATAAATAAAATCAATGAGCTCGTTTCCCGGGTCTGCGATGCCAGGCGTCCCCGCGTCACTCACCAAAGCAACGTTTTTGCCACTCAAAAGAGTATTTAGTATTAAGTATTTAGTATCGAGCGAAGAATGTTGGTGGTAGCTTTCAACTGGCTTATTGAGACTAAGATGAGCTAGGAGTTTTCCTGCCACCCTAGTGTCTTCGGCCAGCACAAGATCAACATTCGAAAGCGTCTCCAAAGCCCGCTTTGAAATATCGTCCAAGTTACCAATTGGTGTAGCAACCACATATAAAGTACCCATGAGTTTATTCTACACCGTAGAGTTGAAATGACAAAGCCAGCTCCTCATTATAGGGTGACAAAATTTGTACACAGAAATTGTGGATAACTTGTTACATTAGCTATACTATGGGTCTGGTTTATAAAAGAAGTAATTGAACAAATATTGTTTCTGATGGGTTTTTGGGCTATTATTTGGGAGTATAACGGGGTGTAGTGTATCGGTAACACGCTACGTTCGGGACGTAGAGACAGGCAGTTCAATTCTGCCCACCCCGACTAGGAGCCTATTATGGTGCCACTTCGCGCCAGATAAGGTGGCGTTCCGCCAAAGCGGAAGGGTAGTTACTGATAAGGGCTGGGGAGTAAATGAAGTGCTCCGCGGGTGTGTCTGTGTTTTCATTGACCAGGTCCCGCTCGAGGTTAAAGGCTGAGGCTGCTACCGAGCCCTCAACTACCAGAATGCCGTCATCTACCCCGTTTGTACCGGTTGAAAATGTTCCGTCACATGTATATATTCCTTGGATTGCGGGGGTGGTAGTGTCAGGGCTCACAAGAGAGGGGTCCACGTCAATGTCGCCGGATACTACAACCATGAAAAAGTCAGAAGCCGTGTTTCCAATTCTGACCTCATCGTAGATAGTCAGGTCTCCGTCCACAAAAAGGATGGCTTTCTTGTTAACGAGTACCTGGGGCGAGCCTCCGGGTTCTCCTAACGATACGTTTCCTGTCGCACGGATCCACGAGTAACCCGCGTCCAGTGGGGCACTTGCAATGTCAGGAGTTCTAACGGTGGCATTGTTGGGCAAAGTGGTGAAGTTTTTACCAGAGGCAAGATTGTTAAAAAACGCATATGAATAAATGTTTGGGCGCGTTCCGGCTCTCACTAACCACTGGTTGGTGGCGCTGACTGTGCCTCTTGTCGCGGTAGATGAAAAGTCATAATTGTCATTATAAATGGCTGTTGCCGGACGGTTACTAATGGGGTCATTGAGAATAAGCGAGTCAGAGCAGGATGGCGAGAGTGCACATGACTGGGGAATGCGAGAGATCAAGTTGCTTCCGGAGATAACCTCTCCGCCAGTTACCTGCCACCATGGACCAGGAGCCGTGACGTTAACTTCCGCCTCTCCATCGAAAGTCTCCCCGCTGAAGAGCTCCACTGTGCCTGTGACCGTGGTACTGCCGGCACCTGCTCCGGTTATGGTTGAAGTGTAGTTTGGTCCGGTGATATCCGGAGAAAACGCGGTGCACACCGAGGAGTCCCCCGAGCTAAATCTTACTTCTCGTATATCAGCCGCACTGCCTGGAGGAGTAACATTAATATTTGCAACCATAGTTCCGGTTTGCCCGGCAGCGATGTTTAGAGGGTCCGGGGTCAAGGTAATGGTGGCTGCAGGCGCTATAGGGGTAGTGGTTATTCTGACTGCATCGCTGGCTCTCCCGCCCGGGCCGGTGCAAGTCAGGGATAAAAGGTCATTTTTGTATGCCAGAAAGGCAGGTTGCGCCACTACCTGCTGCGAGCCGCTTGTTGCTCTTGCTCCCCACCATGCTGTTGCCAATGGTGGCTGGTACGAACCATATGAATAAGCTGTACAAGCTGTTGTGTCTGTAGACGTCCAGGAAACATCAAATGGAACACCGGGAACATATACTCCCGGCCCATCCGTGCCGTCAACTTTTACATCCACAGTTGGGAAACCCGGGGGCAGAGGATCATTGGTGACAGTTACAGTAGCATCGCGTGAGCAGTAATCGGGGTCATCCCCTCCACCCTGTGCAATAATACGCATCCAGATTGTACCGGGAGATACTCCGGTGATCAGCTGGTTGAAGTTTTGTGTGCTTTGTTTAAAATTACAGCAGGTATTTTGACCTATGTTATAGCCGAATCTACGGAAGCCCAGTAACGGGAATCGAGCTATACTCAGTGACTGATCTAAAAGAGTCCAACCTACAGATCTAACCTCCAAAAACACCGCTCTAACAGTTGTCACGAAACTGATAGTTTCCCCCACCCGAACTGTTACTGAAGTAGGAGCTTGCACCTGGCACAGTATAACCGGTCCCCCCCCACCTCCTCCGCCTGCACACCTTCCCGGATCCCAGACACAGTTACCATCGGGGTCCGTTTCACATTCCCCCGGATGCCCGCATTCACAAGACCCGCACGCTCCATAACTTCCCCCGCCCGAAGGCGGCCCACCTGTGGGTGGAGGGGGAGGAGGTGGGGGTGAAGACCACGAACAAGAGCCATAGAGATAGTCACAGCCACCAGGAAAGTTGGTTGTACAGCTTGCGCCAGAGCATGCCTGGGTAACATCTCCACCCACACAGTCTTCAACACAACTACATCCTGGTTGTCCACGGGTACACCCCGGAGGTCCACTGCATACATCTTTAAGTGCCCCCGCAGGGCAGCAAGTCTGTGAGCCTAAACATACTTGGGCCGAGACGTTATTGTTGAAAAGCGCAGGGAGTACCAGAAAAAATAATACAACCGAAAATATAGCAGTTATTAATTTCATAATTTATTTTGTTACCAGCTTAAAAGCGAGTTCATTTAATTCTTTATCAAGAACAAACCTCTTTACATAGTCATCACTCATGGACTGCATGCTGGAGTAAGGCTGTTGTTGGTTTGGCAATGATTTTAAGCTCATAACCAGAGTCCTCAATACCTGAGCGTTAATAGCGTCGTTGACTCGGTTAATTACCTCGGGTGAGGTATTACTTAGTAGTTCCGGGTTCACATAAATATAGACTGTTAGTTCTCCATTATTGATGGAATAATCAGTAGAATAAGAAAGCGTCAACTCCTGTGGCTCAAATCCGGCATCGTAGTAAACCGGATACAGGGGCACTTTTTTATCAGTTAATGTAACAGTAATTTTGTTTACATATGAAGAGTTTTGCCGCGCCTTATCAAGGTGTTCGACATTGTAGAAGTCAATCTCGTTTAAAAAGTCATTAAGAGTGCTATCTTTCACCCATTCAATTTGGTAGCCCGGCACTTCTGAGGCGAAGGTTGTATTAATTGCGCCCTCTTTGTTTTTGAGGAGTACCAGATAAGCCGAAATCAAGAAAACAACCAACAATACAATTATTACAACAAGAAGTTTCCAATACTTTCCCATAAAGACAGTATACATAAATACTACTCATGGTTGCAAAGCATTTGCAAGGGTTAACTGGGGTTGTGTATTGTGACAGCAGGAGTGAGATTATCTAGCCCGTTTACGCCCAGTTCTATGATTTTTTGATTTATATTGTAGCTTTCGTTGGTGTAAGGGTTTCCCCTCCAGGGATGTATTTTAGATTCAATGAATACTATTGAGTTTGCAATGGTAGATGACGTAAGGTACTGCATCTCGCGATCATTTACAGGTAGGGTGCGGGCACCGAAAGCATTAAAGTAAATTTTGTTTTCTTGAGCTGGTTCACCTCCAAAGGCGAGAGTTGGAGTATAGTTATCACTTCCTACTGCAAAACGCAAGAATGTTTCGTTGTCCAAAGAAGTTGTCCTTAGGTATGACCGGGTTGCTTCATCCTCGTCGTCGACCAAACGTATGGTAATATCATAGCCAGCAAATTCTTGCATGTAATTATTGGCGAAACTGGCAACTAACCCCTCAAATTCAGGGGTAAACTCATAGCGAGCAAGTGTGTTGTGTGGGTCCTCTGGGTCAGCACTCATTACGGTAGCTAGTCTTAAAGTCAGTCCTAAATTGTCGACGGTAATAACATCATTTTCTAATACATACCCTGGAGCAGGTTCTTTTCCAATATCGTCATCTTCGGCTAGAGACATTTCTACCAATCGAACGTTGTCTTGAATACTATAGTTTCTGCGCCATTCAACAGTATTTTGTCCGTTTTCATTCACGCTTGGCACACCATCAGCTATTGCACCTAATCTTGGGAATTGCAAATCTACCAATTCCAGATTGCCTGTTGAATTGTTTGGAACCACATACCAATTCGATACAATTCCTAAAAACTCTTCCGAGGGGCTTTCAAGCAAATCATGATATGCTGGCTCGACCACTGATGCTACCATGCCATAATTGTCGTAACCTCTAATCGCCCAAGGATTTTCGGTGTTTTGAGGGTCAAATTGTGCTTCTACTCCCCCATTTAAGTGTGAATATAGAAAAGTAACCCTTTGATTGTTGTCTGGCCCGGGAGTCTGTGTGGGCACAATTGAGTTGCCATTTTCAGTTGATGGCACGACAACGTTAAAAGATGGCACATCAAGGCCTGGAAAGTGAGAGTTCATATACTCCCTAACTTGAGGGGTTCCCTCGTTAATTAAGTTGGCCCAACCAGGATATTGCTGAGAAAATTCCTGGTAAAACATCAACTCTGGTCTTGGCCTATTAGAAGCTATAAGCTCCACAGTTTGGGGTGTTTCAGTGGGAATTGCGTCTTGTTCCTGGGCATCTGCACTCAAATCCTTTAAAGAAGCGGCATTGACACTGGAAGTATTAACAGCCGAATCTGCGGCAAAAAGTAAGCTGACCGTTATACCAAGTTTTATAATATTGTTCTCGGCAGACATAGTAAATAATTATGGTAGTATATGATTGGGCCTATAGTTTGTCAAATTATTGGGCATAGCCCAAAAAAATACCGCCTCATCGGCGGGTAAACATCTCTCCTCGATTCTGTCGAGGATTTAAAAACATCCTCTTTCTGTTTAATTAACATCTTTAGGCGAAGCCGCAAGCTCTGCTTATGCATTCACATGTTTATCTTTAAGCTTTTCGGATAACCAAGTTGTAATTAGCGCAACCGTACTCATCCCCTTTTTTCCAGCCTCGGTTTCCAAGCTGTTTATCAGTGATTTACCAAGTGGTAGTTCGAATGTATGCTTGAGAGGTTTGGCGAACTTGACTTTTACAGGTCTGAAACTCTCAGTGTAATCCGTAAAGTCATGTGTATCCCAAAAGTCCGCCTCCTCAGCAATTGACTTAAATTTTGGTATTTTTTTGTTCATATGCTTTTCTCTCCTTCCTGCTGGCCGGCCTTGCCGTCACCACATAATATATTTTATCACTTTTCGGCGCTAGTACGATTCCAAGCATCCTCCCCGAATTCGTCGGCCCGATAAGGCGAATTCTCCCGCCATAACCTTTTTCCACAATCGGTTGATAAGTGCATAGTTCTTCGACCTCGTCTTTAGTAACGTTATGCCTGGCAATGTGCTCAATATTCCACCCGTCCCAAATAAGTTTTTTGACAGTCATCTGGCAAAAATAACCCGCCTCGTCGGCGGGTAAACATCTCTCCTCGATTGGTCATCGAGGACTCAGGCAACATCACTTTCTTCCTGATCCTCACTTTTGTTATTGTATCACATAAAATCAAGGCTCATCCATTTTGCCTTACTGCTTAGTCCCAAAAAAACACCTGCACAAAATAGCCTTGTACTAAATTCTAACATATGTTATAATCAATCATGTACAAAACTGTAAACATCTCCGCGGATTACTATCGACAGTTAGATACTATTGCAGTGAGTGTAAAAAAGCCCAAAAAAAGGATAGTAGAGGCTTTAATTGCTAGCTATGCTAATAAAATGAAGGTAGGCCATGACAAAAGCTTGGAGGAATTCAACAGAAAAATGCAAAAACAAATAGACTCTTTACGATTATCTAGAGAAATCAAAATAAACACCGAGGAGTTGGACAAAATGTTTTCGAGCCTAAAACCAACTGACTTTTAAGATGTATTTAGATGTATTTAATAGACACAAACATCCATGCCGCGTTCCTTCTGCAGAAGCATGAAACAGATGTTGAAAGCAAGAAATATGTTGAGTTCTTCAAACAAATCCCCCTTTCTCAAAGGCTCATACCAGACTTCGTTCTAAATGAGTTTGAGATACTGATGGTTCAAGTTGTTCCTTCGAGATATAGATTGAACACCAGAGACAAAAACGCTGTTAGAAATCTGACATTTGAATATATCAAAGAAGTCGTGAATCAATGCAAGGTGGTCACGCCTACGGTTGCTTCAGTACAAGCTGCCGCAAAAATATATTTAAAGAATACCAATAAACACTATATAAGCTTCACCGATAGTTTAATTATCTCAACCGCAAAACAACTCGGGGCGTCTGTATTCACAAAAGACGAAAGACTTAAGGGTAGAGCTCACGAAGAGAAGGTTTCTACTGCTTAATCCCCAGAAACACTTGAACCAACTCGTTTTTGACACGCATGACAGCGTTATCAACCGGGATTTCCTGAATTTTATTATCAAGCTTTCTTATGGTGAGTTTATTCTTAATAATTGAAATAAACTGAGTGTGGCGCCTGAGGACATCAAATGGACCTTCTTTGTTTATAGACGAAACAGAACTTACTTCCCCGTCAAAAAGCACGCCCTGGCGCGTGATTACTTTAAGAAATAATTTAGGTTCCACCTTTTAGCTCCTTTACGCTTCCGATATAAAGAAAATTCTCCTCAGGAATGTGATCAAACCTGCCCTCAATAATACCTTTTGCATCATCAATTGTGACCGGCATCGGCATAAATACTCCCTGCTCAATGCGCTGGCCTTCTGCCACAAAGAAGCGTTGAGTCATGAAGTTTCGAAGTTTCCTGCCCCGCCGAAACGTTGTCTGGTCCTCGGGTGAGAGCTCGCTTTCGCCCACCAAAGAAACAATGCGCTGAAGGTTCATGCTGTCTTTTAAAAGCTGCTTGCCCCGGAGAGCCACATCATAGTGGGCCTCCCCAACAACCGACGGAATAAGAACCGATGATGTAGAGGCTAAAATATCAACGGCAGGCAAGAGCCCCTCTTGGTAAATATTCCGGGACATCACAACTTGCGAGTCAAGATAGGGAAAAATTGACTGAACGCCATGGTCAAGTAAATCATCGGCTGGAACATATATAGCTTCGACACTGGTGATTACCCCCGAGTCCGACGACACAAGCCGCTCATGGAAGCTGGCCATCTGAGACTCAAGAGTAGCCTGATAGCCATCTTCCGAAGGTATGCTGTCCGTCAAAACCGAAAGTTCATTACCGGCCTGCGCAAATCGAAATACATTATCTATAAAAAACAGAACTTCCTTTTGGCTGACGTCCCGGAAATACTCCGCCAAGGTCACCGCTGCATAGCAGGACAGAAAACGCACTGCCGGGTTTGCTCCCATCGGGCCAAAAACCAAAGAAGTCATATCAAGGACCCCGCTTTGACCCAAGGCCTGGTAAAGGTCAAGGCCTTCACGAGCACGCTCGCCGACCCCGGCAAAAACAGAGACGGCTTCCTTCCTCCTCCTGCCAACAACGTTATGGAGGATCTCGGAAAGAAGCATCGTTTTGCCCACCCCAGCCCCACCAAAAAGACCCATCTTCCCACCTGAGAGCATCGGGGCAAATAGGTCAACCACTTTGATGCCGGTTTCTATCATCTTACCTTGCCGCTCCGAACGCGCACTAAAGCCAACTTCCTTGTGGATTGGCATTTTGTCGCGAGTCTTAATCTCCCCTTTTGAGTCATGAGGCAGACCAAAAATATCAACCACGCGCCCCAGGAGGGCCGAGCCCACAGGAAACATGATTGGCGATCCGGTGTTGACCACCACATCTCCTCTGATGATTTCATGCGTGGGACTCAAAGCAAGGCAAAAGAACGTATTGTTTTTTGATGACGAATAAACCTCCATCCGGAGAGTCGGGTCCCGCTTCAGCGTCAACAAATCGCGTGTAACAGGCATCACCCCCCCGAACTCAACTTCAATTATCTGGCCGCGTACCGAGACTACTGTTCCTGTATTTTTTGCCATTACCAAAGGTTAACGCTACTAATGCTTTCCAAAAGCTTTTTGTTTTTTAATCTGTGTGTCACCCTGAGCTTATCCAAATTAAGCTCCTTCAAGCTAGTCTTAATATTTTCGCCTGAGCGGTCCAAAGTCATAATGCGGGCGGCATACTTTGCCAACTGCGCCTCACGCACTGTTTGATCCATTAGAGAGGCAAAAATCTCCCTTTCAAAAAATGCCAGAATGTCCTTTAAACCCGGCTCAAATAAATATTTAGTTTTCCTGCCGCCCTTTTCCTGAAGTTCAGAAAGCGGGGTCTCGGCAGAGATAGTATATTTGGAGGGCAACTGTTTTATTGCCGACTGGAACGTCGGGTAATATACCCTTATCTCTTCATACTGAACGATATGCCCGATAAGTTGCCCCAAATTAGTGGGAGTAATATTTGTATCCGGGACCTCAAAAAAGGTATAAGGGTGCCCGGGCATGGCTGACTGAAACAAGGCCAATCCAAGCCTGCCAACAAGCGCCACTTCAATGCCTTCCGGATTTGCCCGAACCTCCTTTAAAAACATGCGGAAGGTCTTCTCGATTATGTCGCCGTAGAGACCGGTGTTAGCAGAAAGGAGTACCGCGACTGTCTTGCCATTGTGGGCCAAAAAGGTTATTCCGCCCTCACCTCGGCGCTTCAAGGCAAGTTTTATAACCTCCTGGGCATAGCTTGCCCGCACATCGGCAAACACATCGTCCAATGCCATAACAAACTCGCGGTTAAGAAGAACCGAGTTTCTGGTCTTTCGCATCCTGACTGCCGCAATTTCAGTATAAGCACGGGCCACCGTTTGAAGGGTCCTAAGCTCATTTATATTTCTTTCTATCGAGCGGATATCGTTCATGCTAATAATCCTTGAGTCTTGGTCACTTTCGCCACAAGTTCGGCAAAGCTCGGCGTCCCCAGAATAAGACTATCTACGGTCTGCTTGAATTGGGCAACTTCTGTATACCTTTGAAATATTTTGTTATATTCTTCCTGTAATTTTTCTTTTGCGATTTCTTTTGCAAAACCTCCCCAAATTGCGGCAAGCAAAAAGATTGAAATATTTACAGGAACTACTGACAAATGAGGCTGAAGCAAAAACTCGTCTAGTCTTATACCTAAATTTAGAGTCCGCTTCAAAGACTCGCTAACCTCAGCTCCGAAATGCATAAAGTCACGAATCTCCTCCATATGCACCAGAAAACTCCCAAGCTGACGGTTTAAATCCCGCACCAAAGGTGACTGAGCTTGCATTCCCACACGAGTAACCGAAAGAAATGGATTTATTGCCGGCCTTATCCCCCGATTATATCTATCTATATCAAAGAATATATGACCGTCAGTCATAGCCATTAAGTTGGTCTGTATATAGCCGGATAGGTCGCCCATTGCGCTTTCTGCAACAGGAAGAGCGGTAATGGACGCTTTTTCAAAACTTCCGGCTCGCTCCATTAGCTTGGCATGAATATAAAAAATATCACCGGGATAGCTGCTCCTGCCCGGGAACCGCCTGGCAAGAAGAGTAATTTGCCGGTAGTAACTGGCGTGTGCCGTCATATCATCCATAATAATCAGCGTGTCCTTGCCTTTGTCCCGAAAGTACTCGGCTATGGTCATCGCTGAATATGGAGTCAGGTAAATTAAACCAGCCGGGTCGGCGGAGCCTGTGGCGACTACTACGGAATTGCCTAAAATCTTATTCTTCTCCATGAAGCTTATCACACCCTCCAGCTCCTCCCGCCTTTTCCCGATGGCAGCATAAATACATATTGTCCCTTGCATGGCTTGTGCGAGCATGGCCTGCATCAGAAAAAGCGTTTTGCCGGTTTTCCTGTCTCCCACCACAAGCTCGCGCTGGCCGCTCCCCAAGGGTATCATGAGATCAATTATTTTCACCCCCGTCTCAAATGGTTTTTTAACCTCAGTACGGCCCAAAATGCTCATTGGTTCACTGTCAACCGCTCTGTTTTCCTCGGGCTTGGTTACAACCACTTCACCATCAAGACCCATAACCAGAGGGGTGACTACTTTACCCAAAAGTTCACTACTCAAAGGAACCGCCAGATGAAGTCCGCACCTGGCAACCGCCTCGCCAACTCTAATGGGGTTTGCATTAAGGAGCAAGATCTCAACATCCTCACGGTTTAAAGAAAGCACAATCCCGAAGCTCCCACCCTCAAAAACCACTACCTCCGAGCTTACCACACCGGGTAGGCCACTGGCATAAACTATTGAGTGAATTACCCGCTCGACATAGCCAATTTCTCCCAGTTTATCAAGATAATATTTGTAATCACGCATAAGAGGAGTAAACTTCTTTAAGGGTGCTCTCCAAAATAGTTCTTAAGCTGCCGTCATAGTATCTGCCCTTGTGAGAAATCGTTGCCCCGCCCAACACTGAAGGATTAATGGAGTAGGCGATTATTGCCCCGGATGGGACATTGGTTGTGAGCCAATCATAAATTAAACCAATCTCGCGCTCGGTAGGCTCCTTGGGAAGCTCAAACTTGACTTCAGTTAAGCCGTCAAGAGTACGCACTAAGCCGTCAATGTAGCTTTCAAGCTTTTCCCCTTTTTCAAGCTTTGAGCGGATGATATTGGCCACACTCACCCGGACCTCGTCTTTCAATATGTTTTCCGGTCCTTTTTTGGGTTCAAAAAGGGAATCTTTGAGCGCCATGAGTTCACCAAGTAAAATCTCCCGCTCAAAAGTAGTTCGCACTAACACTAAAATATCAGAATACATTTTGGTTTTTAGCCTCCTCCAGCGCCTTCATCACAAGTTTCTGCTGCTCTTTAGGGCTTATAGTTTCTTTTAAGACCTTTTTGGATACAGTTGAAATAATGTCAAAAATGGAGGCGTTAACCTTCTCCATCATCGCCTTCTTATACTCATCAACCTGCGCCTGAGCCTGGGCGTAAGCAGCTGTTATGCTTCTTCCAACCGATTCACTCACCTTCGCGGTTTCAATAGTCATTGCTTTATGAAGAGCATTGACCTCACTGTCGACTTGACTGCTGATACTCTTTGACATACTCAGTAGCATTTTGTTAGTCTCCTGTTCCAAGCCCGCTTGGAAACTTTGTTTATATTCTTTGGAAAAGATCTCCGAAGCGTTTATGAGCTCCTGCGCTTTCACTTCGGCATTTTTAATAACCTCCGTAGCCTGGAGCTGGGCATTAAGAATAAGCTTTCTTGCCTCCTCACTCCCCTTTGCCCTAAGTGTCGCAACTTCCCCCTCAAGCTCACGCTGTCGCTTTAGGGTCTTATGGTAATTCACTACAACATATAAAGTCACAATCGCCAAAAACATTACGGCAACTGAGGCTCCGAATAGAATGTATACTTCACTCATACTTTTGCTCCAAACAAATTCTTACCGGTCATTGACGCCGGCGCCTGTAACTTCATAATAGCGCAAATTGTGGGGGCAATGTCAGCCAGGGTGCCCTGAAGGACGATGGCCGCCCTACCCTTGAGTTGGTTTGAAGCCACAACAATAGGAACCGGGTTTGAAGAGTGGTCAGTGTTTTCCTCACCCACGCTTGTGGTGTAATAGAAGGTCTGGCTTGGAAAAGTGAGGAGCTCTTCGGCATTACCATGATCTGCAGATATGACCAGCACGCCCTCTTTTTCAAGTGCAATCTTTGTGATTTCCCCCAAAACCTTGTCTACCACTTCAATGGCCTTGACAGTTGCGGGAATATTGCCCGAATGGGCCACCATATCGGGATTGGCAAAATTGATTAGCACGAATTTATAGATATTCTTTGCTATTCCTCTTTTGAACTCGGCGAGTAACGCGTCGGCAGACATCTCGGGCTTTTTATCATAGGTATCCACCTTGGGAGAAGGGACTATAACGGTGGTCTCCCCAGCAAAGGCAGTTGCATTCATGCCTCGAAAATAAAAAGTGACCATTCTTTCTTTTTCGCTCTCAGCCAAGTGGAGACTTTTGATATTATTTTTAGTAAGTATCTCGGTTAGTGAGTCTGGAAAGTTGTATTGAGGAGGAAAGGCAATCGCCGAGACCGGAAAGTTCTTGTGATACTCAGTCATAGTAACAAAGAATAAGTTGTTAATTTTTTTGGCACGCTCAAATGTTGTATTTTGTTCAAGTTGAAAACCAAATTCAGCGACGTTCGTATGCTCAAAATTAGGCAGAACAAATGCCATGGTGAGCTCACGGGCACGGTCGACTCTGAAGTTAAAAAAGACTGCCGCGTCGTTGTCGTTAATTGTGTGAGCTACTCCGTTTTCAAGAATTACGGTTGGCTCGATAAACTCATCGCTTTTGCCCTGCGAGTACGACTGTCGAACCACTTCCACCGCGTCCGTTGCCTGTCTCCCCGCTCCTTTAGTCATTGCATCATACGTCTTTTGCACACGGTCCCAGCGGGCGTCTCGGTCCATGGCGTAGTAACGGCCGCAAATTGTCGCTATTTTACCAACCTTCATCAGGCTCAATTTGGCCTGTATCTGGCTGATAATCCCGGCACCTTCGTTGGGCGGGGCGTCACGGCCATCACAAAACAAATGCAAATAAACACGGCTCAAATTATTCTTTTTACAAAATTGCAGAAGTGCGTAAAGGTGGTTGGTATTTGAATGAACATTGCCCGAACCCACCAAACCGATTAAGTGAATCGAAGAATTGTTGCTCAAAACATGCCTGGTTGCCTTGTCAAAAGCTGCATTTTCATAAAAACTGCCGTCTTCTATGGCGATATTAATTCGCTTGAGGCTTTGATAAATCACTCTGCCCACACCCATAGTTAAGTGGCCAACCTCCGAATTTCCAACTTCTGTTGCCGGAAGACCCACGGACTCGCCCGAGGCGATAAGCTCACCATGGGGAAAATTGGAGTATAAATAATCCATGTTCGGGGTTTTTGCAAGAGAAATCGCATTTCCCTTGGATGGAGGTGCAAGGCCCCAACCGTCAAGCGCAACCAAGACCACTGGAGAAATCGGTGGCCCAAGACTATTCCTAAAAATATTTGGAAATTTTATTGAAAACATACATTTACCCCGTAGGAGCGTAGCGCGCTACGCCCCTACAAAACATTTACAAAATCAAAATTAAGAGCGCAATTGCCAGACCAGTTAAAACTATAACAATAGTAACCACAATATTTATTATTATAGTAACCTGTATCGTTCTACTCGCTAGTGGGTTTCGGCCGATGGCTTCTACTCCGGAGCGAACAACGCGACCAAAGTAAATAAAGCCGAGTGCGAAGGAAATTAAAGCAACCACAAAGGCAAGTAAATATCTGAATGAGTCCAAAGGTGCAACCACGGGCGAGCTTAATGCCTGCCGGATGTTACTTACCAGGTTGGACCTGGATCCCACAAACGAGCTAATTGGGTGAATATTAATAGAAACCAGAATTTCCCCGACATCCTCCGTAGAGGCTGAATCAAACGCCTCCAAGGCAACCCCGAGGCCAAAGCCGTTGACTGTCGCTTTCTGGCCAACCCCGGGCGTCTCAGAGCTAGTCACTATGTCACCAACCGCAATGGTACCATTTATAGTACTGACCCGCACGATAGCCTCCCCGGTAGTGATCGCCAAAGGTCCATCAAAGTCAGGACTCTCGAGAGCAATTGGTGGCTCCTCGGTAATAACGCCATACATTGAAGGCTGATAGATTTCATTGCAAAGCGTGAGCCCGCCCTCCTCCGAACAAATTATGTCCCCGCCTTGTGTGTCACCTTCTATTTGAATTGGTACGGCGACCCCTAAACTGTCAACCTGGGCAAAAACACTAGATGCACTAAGGAAAGACAATATTATTAGTAGGGGAGTTGCGCACAACGCCCCTACTACAATCAAAATAGGTAATATTTTTTTCATCTTTTACTCTCTTAATCATGCTAATTAAACTGGTACCAAAAGGCAAATCCAGGCATTAAGTAAGAAGATGTCGAAATTTTCTTGAGCTCAATTAATTTTTCGGAGAATGACTACGTTGTACGGTAAATAAATTGCGTAAAATATAACCTCATATAATTACATATTGCGGCATTACTATATAAATGCATTTAATTATCTTATCTGTACGTAAACTTGCTGAAATTAACTAAAATATATTTCAAGCTAAAATAATTAAACTCAAACTTATACCGCTAGTACAACAAATATCCCTAGAATACAAAAATTATTGTGCCTCAAAAATTACTTGACAAAATTTTAAAAAACTGTCTTAATGATATTGGACATATTGAGTATAAATTGTCCAATTTGAGAGTCCAAGTTTGAAGTAAATAAATATGCCTACGCTGCCCAATCAGAAATATCTATTAATTCATGAAGCCGCAGATCTTCTAAAAGTCTCCACTAAGACTCTCAGAAGATGGGAGGATGCTGGGAAGTTGATAGCCGAGCGTACTGACGGCGGTCACAGAAGATATTTACTAGCAAAAATTAGTTCTTTTAAAAAATCACACAAGAACAGCTCACCCAGGCCTAAAATTGAGGTCCTTCCCTCACCTAAACCTTATCAGCCATACCCTGAATCTAACTCAACAAACAAGGACATTTCTTTCCCGAGCGAAGCCTCAATCACAACTCAGCCTATTCAAATCTTTCAGCCTCTACACATAAATCAAGCTAGAGTTTTAAAAAGGAGTGCGTTTATAGGAGCCTTTGCTGTTGCCTTAATTCTTGCAAATAGCTCAGGAGCTTTAGGCAGTTTCCGCAGCCTAATTGGCCTCGATAAACCGGAGATTGCGGAAAATCCCACTTCGCCTTCGGCTTCGTTGGGGACAAGCGTTTTGGCTACTAGAGACTCTTTGCTAACCACATCTCTAAATGTAAACGTAGATGCTAACTTTGAAAGCGACGTAGATATCGCCGGTAACCTTAACCTTGCCGGAAATACCGTGAGCTCAAGCGATGATATTGTCATAAGCCCCGGCGGTGGCGGCCTCACAATCGGTGGCGGAACACCTTCAAATGTTGACTTGACCGGCGACGACTTACTGGTTAGCGGAGATTTAGAGTCAAATGGAGACATATTTGCGGTAAATGAGACATTGACCGGAGACCTCGATGTGGCCGGCGATGGAGCCCTTGGAACATTAACTGTAAATGCTGAAACGGTTGATGATTTAACAGGCGCAGGAATCACAATTACTGACGGTGACCTGACAGCAACCCTGGGCACTTCAATATCGTCCTCAGAAATAGATGACGATACGATCATAGAAGTAGATCTAAAGGCATCGAACTCTGCTTCAAACGGTCAAGTACTTACTTATAACTCCTCTACTGGTGGATTTACCTGGGCTGCCGACTCAAGCGGCGAAAGCTCACCCTGGACTGACGGTGGGACAATAATTTACCCAGACACTGATACGGACGACTTGGCTGTCGGCGGATCAACGTCCGCGGCACCTTTCTTCTTTGACACTTCAGCCGGAGCGCTTAATATTACTGGTTCTGCAGTTGTTGACAGCCTCACTCTGAACGGCACTACTCTATCCTCAAGCGGAAATTTGTCACTCGACCCAACCAGCAGTCTCATTTTTGCCGACTTTGACTGTACGGGCAACAATAATGGAGGGAAACTTACGGCAAACGCAAGTGGTGTAATTTCCTGCGCAGACGATGAGACCGGGGGCGCAGCATCACCCTGGGATGTAACAGCCTCGGTTGTTCACTTAATAAGCGCTACAAATAATGTAACAATAGGCTCAACTACAAACCTTGCCAAATTAGCTGTCGAGGGCGAAACGGACGAAATTCAATTTCTGGTTCGCGGTAACGCAACTCAAACTAGTAACTTGGTTGTATTTGAAAACTCAGCCGGAACTGACCAGTTTGTGCTAACAAACGCCGGCAACTTAACACTGACAGGAGATGCAACCATTACAGGCGGAGACATAACTACCGGCGCTTCAGCAGCCTCGCTGTTTAACACAAACGCATTGTCCTTGGATATAGGCGAAGCTGCAACGACTGTATCAATTGGCGCAGGCTCAGGGACGACCACGGTAAATAATAACTTGTCGGTAACCGGCTCAATTAATGGCTTAACCGTTAGCTCTGGCACAATTTCTACGGGAACCTGGAACGGAACCGTAATCGGCGCTATTTACGGCGGCACCGGCCAAAATGCTGTTGCAACTGGGGACCTATTGTATGGCTCGGGCGTCAACACCTGGAGCAGAAGAACGATTGGCAACGCCGGCGAAGTATTAACGGTCTCCGGCGGTCTCCCGGTTTGGGCCGCAGTCTCCGGAGCATCCTGCCCTACCTGCGTCATCACTAATCCCACCTCAACGCAAACCATCGTTCACCCGGCCGGAGTTGCATTTGCACTTGACTCGGACACCACAAACTCCACATTATCATCTTTGACCGCCGGTGTATTTGACATTAACGTAGGCTCAACTACCTCAAACAACACAGGATTTACTTTGGATTACAGTTCAGACTCGGGGGTAGCAACAGGCAACGATTTATTTGGCGAGAGAATTACTTTGACACAGAGTGATTTAGATGGAGACCTTTTTGGACTGGTAATTACAAACGCAAATACTACTGCAGGAGCTGCGGCATCAACTGATGACCTTCTATTCCTAAGTAACGCCGACACAAGCTCAGCAGATGGCGGTACAGTAGACAATGCCTTAAGAATTGGCTCCTCAGGGGCAACTATTACTGACGGCATTGACCTTACCAGCAGCAATATTACAAATGCTATCAATCTAGCAGCTAATGATATAGTAGGCACAACAGCAGACATTAATTTTGACAATTTTGATGTTGTTGGCTCAACTGGTAACGTTACTGCCGGAACATATAATAGTCAGACAATATCAGGCACTGCCAACTTCACCGGGACTGTAACAGTTGCAACTTCAGTAACCTCACCTATCTATACAGGCGCCGGCGCGGTAACGCTCTCCTCTGCCGGGGGCGGCGGGCTAACCCTTGATTCATCTTCGGGAACCGTAGCCATCGCATCCGGCGATGCCCTTCAAATCCCGAGCGGAAGCATTAACTCAAACAACGCGGCAATAACTATTGACAGCGGCAGCTCAAATCAAGTCAACATTGGGGCATCAGACGCACTAACTAACGGTACCTGGACAATTTCCGGCGCGGGGGCATTAACAGGCATAACGAGTATTACCGCATCAGGCACTATTAGTGCGGCAACTGCGGAAACAATTAATGGTGTAGATATTGATACAGGAACTGTATCCGACGTAGTCAACCTGACAATCAACGCCGGTGGAGACTTAACCATTGGCACAATAGGCTTAAACGATACGGGGGCCGGATCCGCAACATCGGGCGCTAACTTAGTCGGAGTGTATGAACTCACATTAAACAACTCGGATGCAACCAACGTCCAGGAAGCGCTGGAAGATTTGGACAGCGCAATAGGAGCAGGGTCATCAAAATGGACTGCCTCACTTAGCCCAACCACACTCAGCTACTTAACCGAAACCGCAGAGGATTTAGCAATAGGAGGAACCGACACAACTTCCGAGTTTTATTTTGATGTCCTTAACGGCGGTGAGTTTATTATTACATCAACGGGAGACACCGAAAATATTCTTGATATAAACGCTAATTCACTGACTACAGGCTCCAGTATCGATGTCAGCTCAACCGCAACCGCCTTCAATGGTGAACTGCTAGTATTAAACAAAACCAGCGCTTCAGGTTCAACAGCTTTTACTTCTGACATTGCCAACGTCACCTATTCTCAAACTTTCAATAGTGGTGGCGCAGTCGGTGACTCAACCGGCAACGTCCTCGACATTTCCAGGGCCATCACGACGGAAACTGTAGGCACAACTGCAACAATTTCAGGACCGGCTGCCAGAATTATTGATTCAGGCACTCAGACCGCTGGTACTCTAACCCACACCGGCAACGTTTTATTTATTGATCAAAACTATGCAAGCTCTACCGGCGACGTTCTCTCGATAGAAAACGCAGGAACAGGAGATGGAGTTCAGCTTGTTTCATCCTCTACTGGAACCCTCTTAAATTTAGATGCAACCGGTTCTGGTACTACTACAAGCGGTATCATAATAGAAAACACCAGCTCAGGAGCAATAACGACCGCGCTTGATGTAAGCGATGACCAAATTGGTACAGCATTGGCAATAGGCGCCAATTCAATCTCGGGAACTAACTTTTCAGTCTCGACCGCAGGCACCATAACAATTGCCTCTGGCCAGACTCTAACAATAGGCACAACTTCATTAAATGAGACAACCGGAGCTACAGACACCGGAGCAGTTCTGGTTGGCGTTTTCAACGGCACGCTGGCAAATGCACCGGCCGCAACTAATGTTCAGGAAGCTCTCGATGCATTTGATAATGCAATCGGTGGCGGAGCTTCGAAATGGTCATTTAATACCACCCCTACTCCAGACGTTCTTTACCCAACTTCCAGCGACACCCCTGCCGGCTTTGACCTGGCGGTAGGTGGCACAACTATAACCGCCGCTCCCTTTGCTGTTGATGTGTCGGCAAACACAATATACATTGGTGATGGTGCAACCGCCGGCAGCACAAGCGTAATTTTTAAGTCCGACGGAGCAAGCGACACCGGAACACTCTTATATAACACCAGTGACCGGTTCGAATTCTCGGCAGGAGACGTCTTAATCGACCAGACGCTTACTCTCTCAACCGGGGCCGGGGCCGGGATCAACGGCGGTGGCTTAACGGATTGCGATGGCGCAACTCAAAAATTAGTCTGGGATGCAACCAGCGAAGAGTTCTCCTGCGGTACCGACGGCGGCGCCGGATCAGGCAGTTCCAAGTGGACCGACAATGGCGCAATTACCTATCTTACTCAAACTTCAGACGACTTAGTAGTTGGAAGCGATGACGCAGATACAGTTGCTCCGTTTTATATCGATGTATCTGCAAACACGGTTAGAATCGGCGATGCCTCCGTTGCAGGTAACGCAACACTTTCTCTTTATGGCTCCGACGGAGATACCGGAAACTTAACTTACACCACCTCAGACCAGTTTAACTTTGTAGGCGGGGATGTCTTAGTCAACCAAAACCTGAGCCTTGCCAATTATTCTATTACCGCAACCGGCTCAAGAATAGCTCAAACTACATCGTTTGATACCACTACGGCGGGGCAAACTGTAGACGGCAGTAGTATGACCCTGACCAATAACCCCACAACTAATGCAAATACGCTTCGCGGCAACTACATAACTATTAATGACGCGGGTTCGTTGGCCAACACAGTTTATGGCGGCTACATTGATGTAACCACAGCCAACGCCAACGACACGGCTTATGGCCTTGCAGTCCAGGGCGACACGGCCGACATTCGCCTCTTGGGCGGCACAATAGCAAGTAACGATGTTGGGATTACGCTAAACTCAGGGACCGCCAACTCAGTAACATTGGGAGCCTCGGACGCTTTTAATCTTTCAGGCAATTACGTTCAAAGCGGTGCAACAACATTAACCTCGGGCACGGGGCAGGTAACCCTGGCTGGTAATGTTGATGCAACAGCCGGACTTGACGTAACGACAGCAAACTTCACGGTCGGAGGCGCCAATTTTACTGTTGCACCCGCCACCGGAAACACAACCATACTGGGTACGCTCGGAGTAACCGGTCTAATCACGGCAAGTGGCGGCGTAACTCTACCGGCCAACCAAAACCTGACGCTCTCCTCTGGAACGGGAACAATAACTCAAACCTACTCAAATACCACTGGAAGTGCATCAACCTTCAATGTAACTAATAGCTCAGCATCAGGAACCAATACTGTAAACGGTGTAAATATTGGCCTTACCGGCACAGCAACCAGCGGTACAAACACCAACAATGCACTAAGAATTGGCGATATTACTGACCAGTCAAACAATAATTTCACCGCCCTTTCCATTGGAGACAACTATGATAACATCCTGCAGTACGAAAACAGTACCTTCACAGGCTCAATCCAAGGCGCAGGGCTTTCCGACAACCGTACCTACACTCTCCCCAATGCTTCGGGAACAATCTGTTTAGACTCAAATAACTGTACCTTTGTAAGTAGTTTTACTGTCGCCGGTGAGAGTGGCACCCCACAAACTATCACAACCGGAGACACGCTCACGATAACCGCAGGCACCGGCATTGATACTGTTGCCTCAGCTACAGACACAATTACGGTTTCGGTCCAAGCTGATAGTCTGGACTTTACTGAGCTCCAAGACACGCTTGACTTGGACGCTGCCCTGACTTTGAACCAAGGCACAAACGCCTGGAGCCAAAATTACTCCGGTACAGGTACAGGGTTAACGATGGCCGCAACCTCAACCGGAACTCCCCTCGCCCTCACCTCAAGCTCTACCGGCGACCTTTTAGTATTAACTACGACCGGAACCGGGACCACCACCAACGGAATAAGTATCACCAACACAAGCACCGGTGTAATCACAAATGCAATTAACGTGAGCGACGCCGAAATCGACAATGCCTTAAATATCGGCGCCAATGAAATTGAGGGTACAACAGGTACTATTAATCTTACTAACTTTGATGTCTCTTCCGTGGGCAACATCACGGTGGCCGCAAGCGAGGGCCTCGACACAAACGCCGCCGGCACGCTTGAGCTTGGAGTTACAAATGCAAATGCAATCACAATAGGTAACACAGGTGTTACCACCACAAATACAGGTGCCTTAACTGTTACCCAAACTCTGACTGCCAACGGGACATTGACAGCCAATGGAACTCTTGACGCCAACGGTCAGGTTGATCTTGGCGACGGCGGAGACGCAATTACTGTTTCCGGTACCACAGTCAGTGTCACCTCGAGCGGCGCCGGCAACGACATCACGCTCACCTCAGTTGACGACTTCATCTTTGATGATGCACAACTGACTAGTGCGATACAGTTAACAGATGTGGACACTTCTCTCCCCAACTCAAACACCGGAATAGTTGATGCGATTAACGACGCCTGGAATGCTGCCACTGGTGGAGCCAGCGCCGTCTGGACCGACTCAGGCACAACCGTTTACCTAACCAACACCACAGACGAGCTAGTTTTAGGAGGTAGCACTCCCCTGTCTTCAGCAAAGTTTTCAATTGACGGCGACGCTGACCAAATCCAGCTTATACTCCAGGGCAACGGCACTCAAACTGCAAATATCTTTGAGATTGAAACCTCGGCAGCCGCGAACCTCTTGACCGTAACGAATGCCGGAAACGTAGCAATTGAGGGTACGCTTTCGGATATTTCGCAGACCACCTTGGTTATAGACGATGACTTACAAGTCAACGGTAACGACCTCCTTGACTCAGGAGGCATCACCCGCGTGACCCTGGGAGCCACAAATACTATAACTGGCGACACACTGATTCTTTCTGGCACAACCACAATTACAGCCTCAAGCGCCACCACCTTAAACTGTGCCGATTGTATTAACTTTGACGATTTAAGTGACTCCTTGAGCCTCGACGCAACCACAACCATCACAAACGGACTAACTTCCAATCTTGAGCTCAACCTTACTTCCTCCGGAGATTTTGTTATTCAAGACGCAGGTACAACTTATGTAACATTCGCCGACACCAGTATCACAACCTTTGCCCCCGCCAACGCCGTAGCTGCCGACGGGAGAATAGTAATCGATGGTAGCTCAACCGCGTCAACCGCAACTCTCGGACTTTTGGACATAAATGCCACCACAATAACAAGCGGGTTCGAGGGCATCAATTTAGATCTTAATATTACAGATGATGGCGGTGCTGACACAGTTATCGGGGCCCTGATTAATGTGGACAATGACGAGACGACCTCTGATGACACGGTTTACGGCATTTATATCGACAACGAAGACCAGGGCGTAGGGAGCGACACGGCCCTGACTACAGATGCACAAATCCTCTTAAGTAATTCGGACGACTCGGTACCGGTAATTGCAGGTATACTCTTTAGTTCTGCAGCCGGCGGCTACACCACAGGGATTGATCTAAGCGACACGGACATTGTAAATGCAATTAATATTGGCAATAACCCGATAATTACCGGAAACGTGGCCGGGACCATTGGCGACGCAACAACCGATTCCTGGCAATTAATAACAGACGGGACAGGAGACGCAGAAATTCAACTTCCCGACGAATCCATAAGTACACTTGAAATTCTAAATAACACAGTCACAGCGACCGACCTAAACGCGACCTTAACTTTTGCTGATGGAGACTATCTAAACCTTTCAGTCATTGATCAATCAAACGCAACCAACGAAGGTTTCAGGCTTCCCTCGCTAACGACTTTGACAAATCTTCCGGTCAATGAAGGTTTTATTGCTTATGACACTGCAAACCAATTGGTCAGATTTTATAACGGCACAAGCTGGCAGGACTTTTCAGGAGCCTCAACAACGCTCCAGCAAGGTTACGACAACGATGCAAACGGCACCGACACTATTATCGCCTTAAGCGCGAACGATGATTCGTTAATTTTCAGAAATCCTGCCGCCTCAGGAACGGAAAGCGCATTTTTGCTTCAGCTTGACCAACTGGCTGCTACCGGAATTGCGCTCGACGTTAACCAGGCAGGTACCTCAGCCGGAATTGATCTGACATTTTCAAATGCAGGTACAACTACAGATGGAATTGTGATAAGTAACAGCGCCGGGACTTTAACGGATGCAATTGATATTAGTGATGCAACAGGCATAACCAATGCTCTCAATCTAGGCCCAAATACAGTTACCGGGACCACTTACTCTATACTATCAACTACCGACGATTTGACACTTCATGCTAACGCAAATCTGGCCAATTTACTTCTCATGGGAGGCGACACGCTTCCCACTTCGGTACCGGATGGCAATGATGTTGAAGTAAGAGCCGAAGATGATATCTTCCTAAATCCAACCGACGATGTCAGACTCTATGCAAACGGTGCAGCACTGGATTGTTCAGGTGCAGGAAACGGAGGTCTACTCACTACAGATGTAAACGGAATTATCGCCTGTGGTGCTGACGATGGTGCAGGTGCGGCAACCACTCTTCAAACAGCATATGACAATGACGCAGACGGTGGCAATGCAACCATAACATTAACAGCTAATGATGACGGAATCGTATTCACAAACCCGGACGCAACGGGCAATGATTTGTCAGCTTTTGTATTTCAAATAAACCAAAGCGATACTGATGCAGCTGTAGCTGCTCTTGATATTACTCAAAGTTCTACCAATGCCGCCGCGAGTGCGATATCAGTAGCTTCATCTGTTGCTACTGGGGCAAATATGATAGACATCAACTTAACCGGAAATGCTACAGCGAATGCCATTGATGTAACCTACACAACAGGAGTTGCTACAGGGAATGCCATGGACCTTAATATGGGTACCAATGTAGCCGGCAACGCCATAGACATTGCCACAGCTGCCACAACCGGCAACGCCATAGACATCACTACTTCCGGAATTTTCACTAACGAGTTAATTGATATTAACGTAGGCGCACAGGCCTCAACCGGAGATGTAATAAATATAGATATCAATTCGGCAGCGACCGGAGCTCAGGCTTTTGTATTAACTGATGCTGCGGCGGCCACGGTCAACCTGGTTGACTTGTCTGCCAGCGCAATAACGACGGGAGATATTTTAAATGTATCTTCAAGCTCAACAGGAGTAACTACAGGAAATCTATTTAGTTCCACCCTGACAGGAGCTTCAGCATTTACGGGCAACCTCAACTTAATGGAATTTACCGGCGCGGCAACAGCAACCGGAGACATCCTTAGAATTAATCTTGGCAGCAGTTCAAATGTTGGCAACTTATTTAATATCACTGACGATGGCTCTACTTTATTCCGCGTCAATGAATCCATCATTACCTCTGCCCTGCCCCATGAGTTTACAGCAGCCGGCGATGTATCTATGGCGTATGACTTGATATTTACCAACGAAACTTCTTCAATGATTGAGGCCAGAGGCCCATTAACTATCAGGCAAGGTGACAGTTTTGATTCTAATCCCCTAACCTTACAAGTCTTTAACGCCGGCAATGTAGTGGTCGACGGTTCAACAGATGTCAACAGTAGCACCGGCGGGGTTTTGGACTTGAATGTCAACACAATCACTGCTGCCAATATCGGTTTTAATATCGACTATACAGTTGATAATACGGCAACTGCGGTTGACCACTATGCTTCAAACATCACCTTAACTGCAAACGATGCAGATGCTGATCTTGTTGGTCTTCAAATAACCGGCGCGTCAACTGCTAACGCGGCAGCAGGCTCTTATGAAGCATTAATTAGACTAGTTAACGCAGAACCCACAATCGGAGCCGTAACTGACGCAATACTAATTGATTCCACTTCAGCAACTGATACTGATATTACTGACGCAATTGACGCAAGTGACGCAAATATAACAAACGCACTCAATCTAGGCCAAAACACCATCCTTGGCTCGGGGTCTTTTAGTATAGATGCAAACAACGCTTCCAATGACACAGTAGGAGTAATAAACAGTGGTACCGGTGCGGCGTTTTTGGGAATAAACTCTGATGTTTCTGCAAATAACGTTCTGGGAACTGCTACTTTCGGAGCTCA
>Ga0155093_106_pt1 | contig 9801 bp, 6 predicted proteins | sample RifCSPhighO2_01_FD_106061 | JGI IMG/M metagenome (GOLD analysis project Ga0155093, IMG submission 106061) | Candidatus Woesebacteria bacterium RIFCSPHIGHO2_01_FULL_44_21
GACTAATATAATTGTCGCCATTAGCCCTACTTAAACGTAGGGCCTCTGCAGCTCCAACTAATTGGCCCATACTAAGGCCGAGAGTTGCATTTACTCTCACACCTTCCTGCCCGAGTTTGTATACAACTTCAAAAGCTTTCTGGGGTTCTCTGGGATCCATAGGAATTTTAATTACTGCATTTTGCGGGAAGCGATCTTGATATTTGAGCGCAAGGTCAATCATTTCTTCTTTAGGCATAGCCGAATCCGGTATCTCGATAGATATTGGGAAGTCTGGCCCTGATATATCAATCATCCTTGAAATATGCTCGGGTAGGTTTAGTATACCTTCTTTCTCCAAAATTAGAGGGTTGGTTGTAGCACCGCCCAGAATCTTCGCATCAAACCACTTTTTAAAAGCTTCAAGGTCGGCAGAATCGTAAAAGATACCAGATGAGTTAAGCGGCTGCCTTTCTGTCATTGATCCCTTTGATCCTTTCTTTGAGGTCAAAAATTAATTCATGAAATATAACAACATGCATCGATTCCACTAGAGCTGTTCCGTAAAGTTCACTTTGAGTGGGGATAACGATACAGCTATCTGCCATTTCTTTTATTGCTCCACCGTCAAAGCCGGAAAATCCAATTATTTTAGCTTTTCGCGCTGATGCCAATTTCATTGCAGAAACTATATTCTGTGACCACGGCCCCGCTTCGTCTCCACGTTTACTGCCCCCATGAACAGAAAAAGCGGCTAAAACATCATCCTTAGTAAGCCATGCTTTGAGTTGTCCTTCAAAAACAGTTCCCCAGCCCTTGTCGTTTGTCCAGGCGCTAACAAGTGGGATGTTGTCGACCAAGGCCATTGACTTAAAACCAAGCTTATTGTCGACCATTGTTGTTTTGGCCAGATCGGCAGCAAAATGTGTCGCGGTCGAAGCTGAACCACCACAGCCCATTACAAAAACCGTTCCTTTGCGTTTATAGCAATCTAGTAAAATGTCCACAGTTTTTGAATAGAGGGGAGATTTTATAAGTTCAAGCGAAGATTTTGCCACTAACCGTAAATATCTATTGGTAGAAAATTTTTTAGAATACATGCGCCAATAATAACACAAGATATAAACTTATTATAAGGAAGTGTGCACCTAGTTGACTGAAGGGTACTTAACCCCTTACGATATTTATTAAGTCAACATGATAACCAGAAAAAGGTTCTTCCATATATGGTGGTTGGTATTATTTTTGATAGTCGCGATTGCTGCTGCTTCCTACTGGTTAATAGGGCGTGAGGCTGAAGTAACAATTGCCAACGAGCTTCTTAGACGCGAGCGGACGGTTGCCAAGGCGGAAAAAAGTAACTTGACGGTTTACTTTCAAACATTCGGTAACGCCGTTGCGTCACTTGCCCAATACGGCAGCATAGCCCGTCGTGACGCATCAACCATTCACGATATGGACATCTTCGTTGAGCAGCGGCGTGCTAACGGTATAGTCGCTGGCATTGTATTAACAGACAGCAAAGGAATAGTTAAATTTAACTCAAATATTTCAGGTACCAGGGATCTGGGTATGTCACTTGCTGACCGCGATTATTTTCTGTGGGCCAAGGGCGAGTCCGAGCCGGCTGAATATTTCATAGGCAGGCCTGTGGTCAGCAGATTAGGAGCGAGTATGGGGTTGGTAATCGTTCCGGTGGCAGCACCCGTTTATAATGGTGATACTTTTACCGGAGCAATAATTGCGGCAGTAAAATTAGCTCCCTTAACATCCCGTTTCTTGGGGCTAATGAAAGTGTCGGATACGACGGAGGTTTATCTGGTTGATGAGGAAGGGTCTCTACTTTTTAATAGCGCCGAGCCGGCGGCAGCGGATTCAAGTATTTTTGATTTTTTTCAGAACAATCCTTTTGACGGGAGCCAAGCTCTGAGCGATAAAATTGAGGCAGCATTGGGCGCTGAGGAAGGGGGAGAATTTCGGACGGCAGGGCACTTGGTGGCCTATTCTCCGGTGCTTCTGGGTAACCAAAGCTGGCTGGTAATTATGGCTTCACCCTCTCAAGCGATTATGGATCTGGCCGAGCCTATATATATCAGGCAAACCGCGGTCATACTGATGCTTGTCCTTACCTTTTTGCTGTTTGGTGTAATAGTAGCCAGAAAATAATCACCTCAGAAGATATTGTGGTAGTAGTCATACTCGAGTACATCTCTATTGGCCCAGTTGCCGGGAAAATCCGATTCGTTTTTAGTGTAGCGGAATGAACCGGTCTCCGGATCTTCTTTCATAATTAACCAGTTGCCGTTCTTGCGTGTGAAACCGTAATAAGCGGTATCGCTTTCGTCAATTTCGGAGATTTGGTATCCACTGTCAGGCAATCCTTCCAATGTACCACCAGGCTGGCCACCGTCGCTTGGAGTTGCTCCACCCTGAAATAATAAGTTTTCAGCTCTTCGCCCAAACAGGGAAGAGACGAAGAAAGTAAGCCCGATTGCACCTATTAGCTTAAGGAAGGTCCGTTTATCAAGGTCTACCACAACATCCTTTTCTGTTTTTTCGGTAACCGGCTGGTTCGGCATTTTGACCACCTGTCGTGGCTGGGGTATCGGTACCTGGACTGTGACCTCGCGCCCGGTGCTTCCCCGATTGTGCTGGAAAATGCCGTAGGCGAAGACGGCAAGCGGGATATATAAAAGTGATGCCCCTGCTAATTGTGCATAGGATTTAGCTGTAAGGAACACAAATACAACCATTAGTCCGGCAATTGCAAAAGTTGAGTAGGTTAGGGCTTTGCGCATTATTCTTCTCCTTCAATATTTTGGACGTACATGACTTTTACATAAGCTGCCCCATCTCCAAGTAAGACCCTGTACCACCCGGGGATGTTTGATTGAGTAAGCTCAAAAATATCTCCATCCATGGCTTGGTCAATGACTTCAGAAGTTTCTGCCGCCGCCAGGTATAAGTTAACTGGCAACCCTTCGAGGGCAATAATTTTCACTTTTGGTCGTACCGTGAGCGGCTCAGTATCAGGCTGTTCGTCTTGAGCTCCGGAGACTTCAGGGACGAGGTTGGAATCGGAGGATACCGGGCTTAGAATTGCAACCTGTGAGGCCGAAGAGGCGGTCTGAACATTTCTGAAACTGACCGTAAATAGTATTAGATATGCTATTGCGGTTGCCCCTAGAAATTGAGCCATTCTTAGTTTAGACCCATTTTGCTTACGTTTAGGCTCGAAAGTTTGCTCCAATTGAGGCGCTTGAAAGGATTTGCCTTCCATAGGCTCAAGGCCTCTCCCTTCAAGGCCCAGCGGTTCGGGCTCAACTCTTACTTCTTCGTCAAAAATGAGTCCGTTTAGTGCCCTTTCGTCATGTTCAGGATCATATTGCTCTGCAAAGCCTTTAAAATCGTCGGCTTTGCCGGTGGCCACCTCTGGCTTAACCCATGGGGTAGTTCTTTCACCAATAAATTCAGCATACGAGGAAAAGTTACTATTTGAGTCATTTTTATCCTCACCATGTTTATAAATATAATGGCTTAAATACGGTAGCTTTGATAAATCATCAACCTGAATTGACTTATAGGGGCCATCAAATAAAGATCCCCTGCGGTGATGCTTTTTATTAAAACTCATTGAGTATCTGGTGCATATAGAGCGGAGGAAACTTGCTTGCGCGTCTTTTGCTCTTTGGTGGAGTATAAGGTGGAAGTGATCCGGCTTAAGGCTGTAGGCCACGAGCTCAACCTTATTAAAGTAGTTCTTGGGCTGGTGTGGCATGCCCCGATAGGTGCGGCCGTTCACAACGAAAGCCTTTTTGGTACTTTCCGGGTCAAGAGGGGGGGATAAATACTCTTTCAAATATCCCAAGAATACGTCATAATCTTGGTTATCTTTAAAGATGACTCTGTTTTCAACACCCTTATTATATATATGGCAGTAAGTTCCCTCACTAGAAACCCTAGAGAGGTGCTTGGCAGGCATAATTAAAGTTAACTTGTAAGAAGAGACTTTGCAAGTATCAGTTTGAGCCAAAAAGCTGTAAATGGTTGTTTAAGGCTAGACAGCGTTTTTCACTAATTTTACTTCTGAACCATTGGCTATAAAAAGGTACTTACAAGATAGTGATAATGCCGCAAAGGTGGAGCGACATCGTTGTAACAATTTTATTACCCATCGGTGAAAACGATTAATAAGACTACTATATAGTATATGCAAAGGGAGAGTGTTTTAGTTTATCTGAAAAAACTGTCGTAAGAGTTTAAGGACTTGGCTTTCTATTTTTGTCATTAATTAATAAATAAATTTTAACTGATCGCCGAAAAAAAATTATTTCATTTTGAAAACTTGTTAAAGCCTTTGTCTTTGTAAGTTTGGCAAAATGGTGACAGAGTGCTATTCGAGGGTTTCATAACAAAACATAAATGACTAACAACATCCTTATTAATGGATCGCAACAATTCATAACATTAGCAATCCATTCGCAAATTTGCTAAATGGCTTTCGTCTTTCATTTTATTGATCTTTAGCATCTTTCAAATATTAAGACTTATCTATTTTGCACTGTTGGAATTTAGCAAAAATATTTATTAAGCAATTCTATTATTATGATTAAAAACGGGGAATGTTATTTAGTATATTAATGGACTCCAAGATGTAACATAAGTTGTCATACTATATATAAATATAATGGACATCAATTTATAGTCGGTGGTACCAACATGGCAATGATCGCTCTGGGAAAACGTTATTGGTAAACAAGTTAGTAATTAAATTGGAAAATAAATCTTATCGTCTGGCCGGATATAAAGACTAAGTGACGTTAAAAGGCGCCACCGGTGAGCAAATCAATATTCAAGACTTCATTATATCCAGGTAACCAGTCGCTTGGAGTTGGTTTGCGCAAGTTGGCAACGGGCATGATTCAATAGTTGCAATCGTTGTACTAATTGACTGTTAGAACTGGGTAGTCGATAGTTTATAACTGAAAATCCATGGTGTTTTGCTCAATTGAGCGATTGATGTCAGGTATATAATACAGTGTTTCTTCTGCTGTTCTTAAATTTACTGGTCGCTCAACACTTGCAAGGAGTATACTTCAAAGCAGAAACCTTACAAGTACGCTGATAGTATAATATTTAACGCATGAGCTTAGTACAAAATTGCTATATATCCCGCACTTATCTTGTTAAAAAATGTAAAAATGTACTTGAAGGGTCTCTCCTTAATAAATGCATCTGGGGATTGAGTATAATCTCCTAAATATGTATGCCATTTAGCTGCGGTAAAAGAATCGGAAATCTCGAACTTGTACTGCCACAAATATGGAATATGTAAATACTGCGGTAAATCAGTATATAGTATTTTGTTCCTTAAAACTAAATGTAATGAGTTTGCGTAGAATAGCGGCAAGCTAGATAATCGAGTGCATATCAATGCCCAAACGGGTATGTAGCGCTATACCGCTTTACTGTTGCCCATATGGTTCTTAATTGACTCAGTAATTTCTTTAAATAAACGGTGTAGTTTACCTTAGGTGTTATTTCCATTGCCTTTCGCTAAGCAAAGGCCTTAGAATTGCTCTGGTGAAGTTAAGAAATGGAAGATTCGCTATTACGGTTGGGGAGTGGGAGAGGCCTCTGGTGTAGGTGACGCAATCGGGGTTGGAGTGGGCGTCACTTCCGGCGCAGGCGGAGACGCCTCTTCAGGAAGCTCTATAGGGGGGTTTAATTGCTCTTCGGCGGACGGAGGATTTGTGAGGTTCTCGCTCTCCGGAAGCTCAGCTTTCTTTTTGTTTTGCAAGTCTTCCAAAGCTTGCGTAGCCACCTTGTAATCCTCAGAATCGCGGCTAACAAGCGAAAGCACTGCACTCATTTCAGCTATGGCCCGATCAAGGCTGCCGGTGTCCCGGTATGCTACCGCAAGGTTGTAGTGAGCATTGGCATGGTCAGGTTTAACTGTTGCGGCAAGCTTAAAGACGTCAATTGCATTCTCATATGCTTTGGCTGAGTAGTAGATGCCACCAAGGGCGATTCTGGTATTGACGTTCAATGGGTCCAAGGCAACTGCCTGAGCATAAGTCTGAACTGCGAATGCGTCTGCGCCCTCAGCGAGAGGCATTACCGCTCTGTAAATGGAAGCTAAAACCTCCCAGTTGCCGGCACGGCCCGGGTTTAAGGCAACTGCTGATTTGCCCTCGCGGATTGCCTGCTGTACCAGCTGGGCGATTGTATTTCTGTCCGCTTCGGTTATCTCACCCTCCTTTTGAGCAATGGAATTGGCTAGAGCAAGGTTTATTTGAGCATAGGTTACTCTATAGCGGTCAACGTAAGGGTTAGTATTAATTGAGCTCTGCAATGTGTCGTATGCTCCACGGCCGTCGTTAGCTACAACCAAGTCGAGCGCGTTCTTGTAAGTAATGTCTGCTGACAGGATTCTTGTTGCTTGAAAACCAACAAAGCCGACCGCGACTATGAGGGGCAAAGTGGCAATGATAACCGGCAGCCGCGTGGCAAAAGGATCTCCTTCATGGCTTTCTCTGAAGATTCCCAGGTTCACGCTTGAGGTTTCTACCGATAATGCAAGAAGAATGAAGAAGGTAAGTATCAGGGTAGGTGAGGCTGGGAAAATGAGAAGGGATGCCCCGAGCACCAACAGGGCAAGTAAAGTTCCATTATGCTCAGAAAGTAAGCTCTTTGAGTGCTTCAATTGCCCTCGGGCAAATTTTATAACGAAGTAAATTATTATTAATAACGCAGCCGTTCCCGCAAGGCCGGTTTCAGTCACTGTTGTGAGCAAGTGGCTCTGGGCCGAGGTGAACCTTGTTGCCCACAAGTCCGTCGCGTTGTAGGCGATCGGCCTGAACCTATTGAAAGCAGTCAGATAATTCCCCGGACCAACTCCTAAGAGGGGGCTTTGCTTGAGTGAGTCCACCGCCACAAACCAGGAAGTAGTAAAGCCGGGGAGACGTGGGGACATATCCTTTCCGGGAAGGGAATAGAATAAGGAAATTGCAGCAGCCAGGCCAACCAGCGCAAGTGCAACTCCCATGAAGGCTTTGATTGCCATTTCTTTGTGCGTCATAACAAGCGATAAGCCAAGTGGAAGCATGGCGACCAGGAGCATTAGGGCGGGAAGTGTCCCTCCAAGTGTTGTGAAGTTAGGGGCCTGGACATATGCGGGCAAGGAACCAATTCCTTTAAGGACACCTGTTGAGGCAAAAAGAATAATAACAGCTACAAGCGCAGAAGAGACAAAAAGAATGCTTCTTACTGCCGCTCTTGAAGCCTTGGGCATTTGGTTAATAACAAAAAACAGAGTAATTCCGGCCACGACGACTGTGGTTGTACCCGGCAAAAAGAATGCTTCCATCTTGTTCGGAGTCTGCAGAATGCTGCTGGCTACGTAAGCCAATCCCAAAAGCAACACAGGTAAATCCATGCTGCTGGCAGTAAAGCTGATTGAGTTTTTAGCGATACTCCTAACGCTCTTTATGATGAGTACGGCTCCCAGAGAAAAGGTAACCAGCGCCATCTGAGGTGTTGTAAAAGCATTGGCAAAGGCAGTTAGAACCACGATAGGAAGCAGCAGAACTACAAAGTAAATAAGGTAGTTTTCGACATTACTTTTTTGCATGACTATGGTTTACGACTTTCAATATGTCTTGTCAAGTGAATATACTTCTGTATTATCAACTTTCCATTGTAACTCAATATCGTGGGCCACTGTGTCTTCAACAGCTACGACCATATAGCCCTCACCTTGAGACTCAGTATAGAGGACCTGATTTCCAGTTTGGCCTTTGGGAGTCAGGTAAATAAAAGATTCCGGATTAACAAGTTCATTGATAATTAATACCTGTCTTTCGCCTTTGGCTATTGTTGCCGCACCCTGATCACTTGGAACGTTTTCGTAAGCTGGGCTTGCTTCGAGAAGTAGAGTATCGCTTTCAGCTTCACCCTCTGGAGAGTCGGAGGAGAGTAGTATCTTGGCGTCAGATTCGCTGAAATCATAAATCCTGGAGTTATTGTTGACTCTGTAATCGGCCGAAGTGAGGGCGGTATCTTTGATAGTTGCTACATCGCTCCTTGTGTTGAGCAGCAGTGCAATAAGAATTAAAAGAGATACCGAACTCAGTATGGGGACAAAGTTGGCTTTAAAAATATTGCCTTTGCCTGTTGAGTTGTAGCCCTTTTGCGATATGAGATATTTTTTAATCGCCGAGGCCTTTCTTTTTAAGCTTGAGGTACTTAGCTTAGACTCAAATTCGTCGATAAATTGACCAATAATTTGAGCATCTTCAAGGTACCGGCTTTCGGTGTTTTCCCTCCATCTTAAGAACTGCCTGATGTCAGACAAGTAGTTTTTGATGGTCACACTTGAGGCACCCCCCAGAATTAAGGATTCCTTGAATTTACGCTCAATTTGGCTGTCGTATAATTTGGTTGACATAAGATTATACAGAGTATAAATACATTAAACATAGCTTGCCCAAAGCGTGTCAATAGGCAAAGTGGAGAAAAAGTATTATGCGGAATATATTACGTTTATTAAAATATTGTTTTAAATACAATAAAAACATAAAAATCAGATAATATTTTCACAATTATATATAATTAATTACTGAATGCATTTTTATACTTATCCAATACGACTTAAAGGTGATTGATATATTTATAATGTGCGGATTTTTGATTTACTGCGTTAAATACAAGCATGAAGTGCGGATAATTAATTTTGCTTATTTTACCGCTTTAAAATTGTCATTTTTGCTTTCCTAAAGTCTTTCTTCAAAAAAATAGAGAAAAACGTTAATTGTCACTCAATCTAATAGTTTGCTAGAGACCGTAAACTACAGTTATTATTGTCTTTTGGGCATAATCTAAGTAAAATAGCACTACTATGACTATTGGCAAGTTTGATCACAAACTTATTGAAAAAAAATGGCAGGATAGTTGGTCGAAGGATGATGTTTATTCTCCGAATGTCGAAAGTGACTCTAATAAATTTTATAACCTCTGGATGTTTCCATATCCTTCTGCGGAAGGTGTACATGTAGGTACTATTTTTAGCTCAACAGGAAGTGACGTTTTTGGTCGTTTTATGAGAATGAGTGGGAAAAGTGTGTTTCAGCCGATGGGTTACGATTCATTTGGAATACATTCAGAAAACTACGCAATAAAGATAGGTGAGAAGCCCCAAAAAATGCTTGAGCGAACCATAACTCATTATGAGAATCAATTCAAGGCTATTGGCCACGGCTATGATTGGACGAAAACAGTGACTACCTCAAACCCGGATTATTATAAATGGACTCAGTGGCTATTTATCCAGCTGTTTAAAGCGGGGCTTGCATACAAGAAGAAGGCTAGCGTTAACTTTTGCCCAAGCTGCAAAACGGTACTTGCCGATGAGCAGATAGTAACCCCCGCACAAGCCGGCAAATTTCCATCTCAGTATAAATCCATTGAAGAAGTACCAGAGGGTGTGCGAGTTTGTGAGCGTTGCGGCAATATCCCAGAGCGCCGTGAGCTTGCACAGTGGTTTTTTAAAATAACTGATTACGCTGAGCGCCTCCTCAAAAACTTGGACATTATCAATTGGAGTGAGCGAGTGCTGGTGGCACAAAGGGAGTGGATAGGCAAGAAAGCTGGTATTACTATTACTTATCCTATTAAAGATAGAGATAAATCGGTTAGCTGCTTTACTACCCGTCCTGACACGAACTTTGGCGCTACTTTTGTAGTTGTTTCACCCGAGTATGCAAGAGATGAATTACTTAAACTAGCCCCTGAAAATAAAAAGAAGGAGGTTGAAGATTATAT
>Ga0155093_117_pt1 | contig 6122 bp, 6 predicted proteins | sample RifCSPhighO2_01_FD_106061 | JGI IMG/M metagenome (GOLD analysis project Ga0155093, IMG submission 106061) | Candidatus Woesebacteria bacterium RIFCSPHIGHO2_01_FULL_44_21
CGGAAGGGAAATTAGTGGGGGATGTAATTCAGTCGGCTAAACTGGCAAGTAAGCTTGTTCAGTCTATTGAACTGGTTGATATTTACGAGCGCAAATTCACTTTTAGAATTAGCTATCTTCATCCCGATAAAACTCTTAGTGATAAAGAAGTAGAAAGGGAGAGAGAAAAAATTATAAAAACTCTCTCATAGCTCTAAACGCGTTACCCATTACAGGTTCAAGTTCCTCGTTACGCTTAAGAAAATTTATATATCTATCCTTCAAATCCGTCCCAAGCTCCGCTCTAACTGATTCATGGCCGTTTCTTTTTTGGCTTAGTTGCACAAACGCTTCTACAATCAAACCCAAAGCTTCATCTGATTTTATTTTCCTCGAGGCATCATTGATAGGTTGCCAAACCCTAGTCTCTTGTTCGTTCAATCTGGATACTTCAACTCGGGATACATCACCATCAGGTGTTTGGTATATTGTTATCTTTCCCGGCATTTCGCCATTCAAAATACGCAATCTTTCCTCAAAAAGTGGTGCCTGCATTCTTCCAATTTGCTTCAACTCTCTTGAGGACCGTTCTATCACACCGGGTCTTGGATGCTTAGTTCTACTAAGCTCGGGGTTATCTAATTTGCCAGCCAACACTCTCTCAAGTTTTTCTTTGGTGTTAACGATTTCCTTATTAACCAGCTGATAAAGCTCCTGGTTGTAATTATCACCAATCAGAACTGGTTGAAGCGATGTGGCTCCACCTGCTTGACCTCTATATTCAACTGCAATTATTCGAGCTTTTGACGATGGTTGTTCTTTTCTCGGCTCTTTTTCTTTACCTCCACCCATATATCACTATAATATACCACACGAGTCAACTAGGGAGTTGCGGTTGGAGTAGGAGTAGGGGTAGCTGCATCCCATTTGGTGCCGACGCCGATTGTGATAATGCGCTCGCTTTCATTATTCTCAGAATCTTTAGCAGCTGCGCGCAATTTATGAACTCCATTTGAAAGATTCAAAGTATGCTCATACGGGGGAGAGGTAAAAGTCCTGACTCGCACACCGTCTACCTCGAGCCACGCCTCTTTTATTTCATGAATAAAATCAATTACAAAGCGCACTTTAATGTCACCGGACAAGTCAGAGTCCCGGTCATGAGGCTCCATAAAATCGATATTGATTGGCGCGCTGTTGCTACCACAAAAATCCTTCGGCGGGTGATAACGCGAATCAGGCTGAGTCTCAATCCACTTATTAATGCCCTCCATCCAGCGATTAATTCCGCCTGGCTCGGAAGTCGGATCGGCAACATCAAAAACATAGTATTCTGCGCGTTCAAAATTTCCCCGGGCAACATCGGGTACCGATGCCAACTTATTGGGCTCCCCGCGGCAGACCTCCAGCATCCTATGCACTTCATCTACCCCTGGTTCGGTCCCTTTTATAAAATACTCATCGCGGGTAGGGAAGCCATCGTGCGAAGCGAAACCCGAAAAGGCGTCGACTTGGGCCTTAACCACTCCCCCGGGTGGCTTAAAGGTAACATCAGCCTTCCCCTTCAAAGCCTCAACTAGAATTTTCCGCCAAATTGGAGTGGCACCCGAGATTCCGGAGGCCACGGCCTTCATCTCTGAGTTGTCGTTATTGCCAACCCAAACTCCAACCATAGTATTTGCGTTCCCGCCCACGGCCCAGTTATCCCGTAAGTCATTCGTAGTTCCTGTTTTTACTGCCACCTGCTTTCCGGGAATGTTAAGGAGAGAATTGGTACCAAAAACAGCGCTTCGGGCGTTATTGTCCGAAAGAATGTCCGCAATTATAAATGCCTGCTCAGGGGTTATAACCTGCCTGCCTTTTTCAGGTTTTGTCTCTTCCATCACATTACCGTCATGATCTTCAATCTTAAGAATCGATACCGGGTCCACTCTATGTCCTTCGTTAACAAACGTACTATAAGCTCCAGTGAGCTCTAAAAGCTTCACCTCACCACCACCCAAAGTCAAAGAAAGACCTACCCGGCTCAGAGTAACGTTCGTTGGCTCTAAAGTATTAATCCCCAAATCATAAGCGGTCTGGAGAGTATCTTTGACACCGACCAAGGCAAGCATTTTTACTGCCGGAAGATTTATTGAGTTGGCTAGAGCATAGCGCATCTGAACAGGCCCGCGATATTTACCGTCATAATTTTTGGGCTCATAATCGGGCTGGCCAATTCCGCCAAGAAAGATAGTGGGGGCATCCATAAAAAGGTAGCTGGCTGTATAGCCCTCCTTGAGGCCCGTCACATAGGTAATAGGTTTTATTGCGCTCCCGGGCTGCCTCGGACGGGTCGTTACGTTTACCTGGCCATCATAGTCCCCGGCATTAAAATCTTTTGAGCCAACCATGGCCAAAATCTCACCAGTTTCGGGGTTTACTACAACTGCCGCGCCATTGGTGATATTTAAGTTCTCAACTTTAGCGATTTCCTCGCTAACTATTTTCTGTGCTTCATTTTGAAGTTCCAAATCAAGAGTTGTAGTTACAACCAGCCCTCCTTGCTCAACTGCCGAGGCACCATAGCGTTCTTCAAGGCTTTCCTGAACATACTGAACAAAGTGGGGAGCTCGAAAACTCGCTCCACGAGGTTGAAACTCGACATCTGCAAGCATGTCCACAGCCTCTTTTTCCTGCTCCTCAGTTATATAGCCATCCTCCCGCATGCGCCGAAGCACTTGTCCAGTACGATCCACATATGCGTCAGGGGTATTTGAATAAGGAGAATACCTGGATGGACTTTGCGGCAAACCGGCCAGAATTGCAGACTCAACCAAATTAAGCTCGGAAACGTTCTTGCCAAAATACGTCTCGGCAGCGGCTTCCACTCCATATGCCGTTCCGCCGTAAGGCACCTCATTTAAATAAAGTAAAAGTATGTCATCTTTTGAATATCTCTGCTCAATTTGAAGCGTCAAAATAAACTCTTTTAGTTTTCTTATTATAGTTCGCTCCGAGGTTAAGAGCACATTTTTAACCAACTGTTGAGTCAAGGTAGAGCCTCCCTGAAGTTTTCGCTTAAAGATAATATTATAAACCGCCCTTGCATAACCTGTAGGATCAAAGCCCTGGTGCTCGTAAAAATTACGGTCCTCAACTGCAACGGTCGCTTGCTTAAGATAGTCCGGGATCTTTGAGATATCCTCAATCGGGGTACGTCTCTGGTCCACAAAAATGTCATATAAAACTTCGCCGTTTCTATCTAGGATTTTGGTGGAAAAACCGTCACGCCTCACAATTTTGTCCGGTGAGGGGAGAGTTAAGCTCAATAGCGGAATCGCAATAAAGCCGGCAATGGCTGCAACAAGAACACCCAGGAAAGCAAATTTGGCAAGCCGAGCCAGTTTTTTATTTCTTGAAGTCGGCTCCACAAACCTTCTCTGGCGCAACCTGGTTCTCCACTCTGGCATAGTCTACATATTGTATAACAGCCAAGTTTTCTATGCTACACTGGTGGTCAAGATGAGCGTTGTAATTGTCAAAAATAAAATTACAAAAGAGGACATTAAAACTGCCCGTGAAGAACATGATACATATATCAAAATAACCGCTGATATAGAACAAAAAGAGATAGCGATCGGCGGCCAGCTGCATGCTGACGCAGAAAAACTATTAGTAATCAAGTTCAACAGTAAAAATAAGTACATTTGGGGTGGCGGTTACAGTATTTCAAGGAAGGTATTTACAACTGACGCGATATTAAATATTAAGCCATATTACCAAAATGACAGCACCGAAATTTTATACCCTGAAGCTCGCGAAGCATTTTTAAAGCTTGCCAAGCAAACACTAAAAGAAATAGAATCTTTACTATGAGCCACGAACCTTCGTATCTCGATGTTTCTACGGATTTAAAGAGGTGCATTTACGCCAGCTATACAAAAGATAAATTTAGAAATAAAGAGTTTATACACTTTTACAATGAGGCTTTAAAGAATCTTTCTGCGGCGAAGAAAGAGAAAACTACAAAGGACATTGAAATAGCAGAATCGTTAATTAAAAACTCTCAAAAACTTGATGGCGATTATAGGCGAGACAGCCTTCTCACAGCCGCTATACTTCTAAGAATTTGACAATCCACAAAAATAAACCGATAATAGCCTTAATGTCGTTGTATTATTAAAGCCTTGCCTTTGGATATCTCTTTTGAGAGGTAGCCGGCGGCGAGGCTTTTTTTTTGGAGAAAAAAATGAAAAGTAAAACAAAAATTAAGATAATCGGCATGGGTAGATTCGGGACTTTGCTTGCAAGTATCATCAAAAAGCACTTTCCCAATGCAATTCTTGTGGATAAAATTGAAGAAGCCGACATTGTCTTTCCTTGTGTTCCAATTCGCGCTTTTGAAGAAGTAATAAAAGAAATTTCGCCAAAACTTAAAAATGGGGCGCTCGTAATTGACGTTTGCAGCGTCAAAGTTCACCCTGTCAAGGTCATGAAAAAGCACCTGCCAAAACATGTTCAAATTATTGCCAGCCACCCCCTGTTTGGCCCAGACAGTGCTAAAAACGGACTCGCGGGCTTGAAGATCATGCTTTGGAATGTATCTGCAAAAAAGTCAACTTTCAACAAAATACAAACAAGTTGCAGAAAACTGAATTTACAAATTATCGAAATTACCCCTGAAGAGCATGATAAGTTTATGGCGTTTTCTCTAGCGTATACTCATTTTATCGGAAGAATTGGTAAAGACATGAAAATAATGTCTACACCAATTGACACCGAGGGATTCAAGCAGACCCTGAAAATTCAGCAGTACGTTGTCAACGACTCGGAAGAACTTTTTATTGATATGCACAGATTTAATCCGTTTTCCGACGCTATGCGCAAAAAATTTATTGAGGCCGTAATAAAACTAGATAACAAAATCAATTTGGGCTAAACTAGTGGTATGGAAGAAAAGATTCAAGACTTACTAAGCCGGGGAGTAGTAAATGTAATCCCAAACAGGCAAAAACTTGAGGACCTACTTAAAACTGACAAGAAACTAAATGTTTATTTCGGCATTGACCCGACTGCCACCCGAATTCACTTGGGCCATGCGGTGCCTCTGAGGAAACTCCGGGCTTTTTCTGAACTCGGGCACAATGTGACGTTTTTAATAGGCGATTTTACGGCACTTATTGGCGATACTTCAGATAAAGACACCGAGCGGCCGGTGCTTACTTACGAGCAGATAGAACAAAACTTCCAAGATTATAAAAAACAGGCCGAAAAGATCCTCGACTTTTCAAAAATAAGGGTGGCGAAAAATAGCGAATGGCTTTCAAAAATAAACTTTATGGATGTGGTTAAGCTTTGCCAGCATTTTTCTGTGGGTGACTTTGTGAGCAGGGAAATGATCAGAAAGCGAATGGACGCGGGTGCGCGCGTTGGCCTTCATGAGGTTTTGTACCCCGTAATGCAAGGATATGACAGCTTTTTTATGGACACCGACCTCCAAGTTGGGGGCACAGACCAGACTTTTAATATGCAGGCAGGAAGGACGCTTCAGAAAGATTTGCGGAACAAAGAATCATTCATACTTGCCACCGGGTTTCTGGAAGGGACAGATGGCCGCAAAATGAGCAAATCTTGGGATAATGCAATTTGGCTTGATGACGCACCAAATGAAATGTTTGGGAAAATAATGTCTTTGAAAGATGAGCTCATAGTTCAATACTTCATGCTGTCTACAAATTTGCCTATCGGGGAAGTCGAGGCGTATAAGCAGGAGCTCGAAAACGGCAAAAACCCAATGGAGATTAAACTTGTTTTGGCAGAAACTATAGTCCGTGAACTACATAACCAGGAAAAAGCAGCGGGCGCTAAAGCGCACTTTGAGAAAACTTTTCAGGCTAAAACTCCGGAATATTCCGAAGAGTTAAGCTTACCATCCGGAACCACAATTCTTGACGCACTAGCACAAATAGTCGGGAGCAAAAGCGAGGCAAAAAGGTTGCTTATACAGAAGGCAGTAGATATTAACGATGCAACTACCGAAGACGGAAATAAAGAAATTCACAATGGGGATAAAATAAAAATTGGCAAGAGGAAGTTTGTTACAGTGTATACGCTTCGCGACAAAAATAAATGAAAATTCCTAAAAACAAAAAAAGGGTATT
>Ga0155093_127_pt1 | contig 5293 bp, 7 predicted proteins | sample RifCSPhighO2_01_FD_106061 | JGI IMG/M metagenome (GOLD analysis project Ga0155093, IMG submission 106061) | Candidatus Woesebacteria bacterium RIFCSPHIGHO2_01_FULL_44_21
AGTACCCCAAATGCCCAAAATGCAATATCACTTTCTATAAAAATTCAAAACCGACAACCGGAGTACTCCCAATTAAGGACGGAAAAGTTCTTCTAGCCATACGTGCAGAAGAGCCCTTCAAAGGAACTCTAGACATTATTGGCGGCTTTTTAAAAGCTGGCGAGCATCCAATAGAGGGAGTGCATCGAGAGCTGATGGAAGAAACAGGGATGAAAGTTAAAATAATTGATTTGTTGGGAATATACACGGACTTTTACGCTGCAACAGGTGACCATACGCAAAACACATTCTATATTGGTGAACTATCGAATGGTAAGCCAAAAATTATGGATGACATTTCGGATTTAAAATGGATCAGAATAGACGAACTCGGCAAACATGGTGATGAAGTCGGCTTTCAATGTATTAAAGACGCACTGAGAGATTTAAGAAAGTGGTATAAAACTGGTCGGGGTAGGAGGAATTGAACCTCCGCCGGACGCACCCCATGCGCCCATTCTACCGTTAAACTATACCCCGATGAGGCCTATTTTATCACGTTTGAAGCAAGAAAAAGTTTCATTTACATTTTTCAACTTCTTTATCTACTACAAAGATAGCCTCATCATCCGCAAAAGTGATGACTTTTACGTTGTTTTTCTCAAACCTGACTTTGACTTTTTCTAACCCGATTTGAAAATCCTTGACTCCCCAATGTGGAAGCGGGGCAAAGTTAATAACACCCAAGCCTCCATTAACCACACTCGGAGCCTTGTCTGGGTCATCAAGCACTGCATATTCCGAAATGTCTTGGTATGGATAAATCGCCCCTGCCGACTCTCCGCCATATACCACTTTATCTTTTAAAATCATTTTCTTCAGTAATGCGTCAACTCCGGTCTCCCGCATCCAATAAGTGAGAATGAATATATTGCCGCCACTTATGAATATAAAATCAAAATCTGACAAGTACTCTTTAAAGTTGAATTTTCTATCAACTCTGTAGGCTCTCTCTAGATCAAATTCCCGAAGCTTGGGAAATATAGAGCGCCATCTCTCCTCAGACTCTATGCACCAATCAGGCTTAAAGGGTTTGTAATTAGTGGGAGTTGTAATATATAAAAACCTTACTTCTGCAAGCTCCTTGTCGAACAATTTTTGTAGCTTCTTTTCGTGTGTTTTGGTTATGTTATGAGAAAACAATGCCAGTTTCATAATATATTCTAGTCTTTTTGCGCTCTTTGTCTCAAGCTCACGTCTTGCATTTCCTGCAATTCTACCACGTTCAAAGCTAGCTAAAAACTTTTTCAGTTGACGGCACTTAATAAATCCTTACAATCAAAGCAAATGGCGAGTACTGAAATTAAACTACATTATTACCAAAAAGCACTCGTTAAAAAGCTGACATTAGCCAAAACTGGTAAGCGATTTAACCAGCTTATTATAAAGGGCCTTGAGAGCGAGCATATGAATTACCACCTTAAACAACTTCTTGAGACCGGATTTGTGGTTAAAAAAGAAGATATCTATGTTTTGACGGACGCAGGAAAAGATTATTCAAATTTACTCGACGATGGATTGGCAGTTACCGAAAAGCAACCCAAGACTTCAATCATTATCTGGGGAGTGAGAAAAAACAAAAAAGGCGAAGTCGAGCATCTTTTAAATAGGAGATTACGACAACCCTATTACGGAAAAGTTGGAAGAATTACCGGGAAAGTGATTTTTGGTGAAACGCTTCGCCAAGCCGCCGAGCGGGAGTTATATGAAGAAACAGGGCTTATGGCAAAAAATTTTACTCTTGAGGAAATCTACAGGAAACTCAGAAAAAGAGAGGATGGAATTTTCGTCCAGGACGTGATTTTTTACATTTTCTTTGTGACGGAATTTTCCGGGAAACTTATCAAAAAGACTCCATTTCAAGAAAACTTCTGGGCAAGCAAAAAGGAAATCTTTGGCAAGAACAAAAATAACTACGATCTTTACGATGACTTTGTGATAGATGAGAGAATGAAACCCAGAACACTAAAACTCAAAGAACATGTAGGAGTTGCCGAGGGATTTTAGCTTCTGAAGCAAGAAAGAGTTTCATAATTTGTATTATACACAACACTCACTTCCCGTAAACTTGAGTGTGAGTGCCGATATCTATAAAAACGAAATGGTCTTTACTTCGCTCAAGGTAGACTACACGAATATCGCCCGTAATGCTAAACGAACTGAATCCTTGCAATTTTCCAGATAGCGCGTGGTCTTCCAAATAAGGACTTTTTCTGTCCACTTTAAAAAGCTCTACTTGTTCTTTATAAAATCTGACCAAATTCTTGTGTGGGTGAATACGTTTCCTAAAATGAGGTTCAAATTTTCTCCCTAATGTTATTCTCACCATAAACAATAATCATGAAGTGAGATCTTTCATCATTTCGTCAACCGAGGTGTAAGACTTTAAATTTCCCTTCTTTTCATCTTCTAAAAATTCTTTGTATCTTTTCTCAAGTACCGCTTCTTCCCTTGGGGTAAGATACTCAACTTTCTCCCCAATGTGTATGTCCAAATCCTTTTTGGCCAGTTTTGTCATAATGACACGCATAGCTTCTTGTAATGATGAGAAACCATATTCCTCTGCCACTACTTGAGCCGAATCGCGAAGCTTTTTGTCCATTGGTACTTGTACAATTACTCTGGTCATACATACAATTATAAAGGTTTTGTATCGCTAGTCAATAATTATTTGTGGTAAAATAAAGAAAATGAAAATAGCCATACTCTCAGACTCGCATGACCACATTGATAATTTAAGAAAAGTTCTTGAACAAGCAAAAGGGGCCGGAGCAGAAGCTGTAATTTTCTGCGGTGACATGTGCGCTCCGGCAACTGCAAAAATATTTGCTGAAGTGGAGCTCCCTGTTTATGCAGTATTTGGTAATTGTGACGAGGACCAATACCAGATTGCTCTTCGGGGTGGTGCGAAATTCAAAATCGTTGGTTTGGCCGAAGAATATCATCAGATTGAATTGGGAAAGAGGAAAATCGCAATCTGCCACTACCCCAAGCTTGCAGATTTACTTTCCAAAACCGGTGAATATGATGCGGTCTTTTTTGGCCACACTCACCAGGGAGGGATGGGCAACCACGGCAAAACTCTACTTCTTAATCCAGGAGCTGTTTGTGGCATCAAGGATGGGAAATATGACGAAGCAACCTTTGCAATTTATGATACAGACACCAACTCCGCGGAGCTGGATGTAATCAAATAAATCCCCTCCATTTCTGAAGGGGATTTTTGCTTCCTACCTGCGTAGGCAGGCAAGACTTAAGCTCTAAACTACTGGGGCATCAATGCCATCCCAAACGTCTTTGCTTACAAACTTTGTGAGTCTTGATCCATCGACTTCGGCTTTCAAGGCATATCGCACTTGAGTTCCTCCGTCTTTTGTAGGTCTCTCGTACTTAGTTTTCTTAACTTGAGAAACTGGTACCGAAACCTTGGCTCTCTTCTTTACATCGTAGAATTGTTGATCCAAATTGACTCACCCCCCTTCTTGGCTAAGCTTAAAATAGTCTAGTTCACCCTCACTTGTCAAGCACAACTTGCCTCAAACTGATTTACTTCACCCAAAAGTTCTAATATAATGGCTATATCATGGCCTCAAGCAAAAAAGAGGAGTTTGCTACTTACATTCGAAATTTTATCTTCGGAGTCGAAGATAGCCTAGTTTCTACGGTTGGGCTTCTCTCGGGCGTTGCTGCGGCGGGGCTCCCCAAACACGACATCTTCCTGACCGGTATAATTCTAATTTTCGTGGAAGCGTTCTCCATGGGCGTAGGCAGTTATTTATCCGAAGAGTCTGCTGAGGAGTATACGCGTGCCCGGAAATCCCTTTCCACTCAAGGTGCATTAATTATGTTTTTCTCCTACTTTGCCGCGGGATTTATTCCCCTGGCACCTTACCTGGTGTTTGACGTGTCCCCTGCTTTCTTTATTTCAATTTTGTTGTCCCTCATGGCTTTGTTTATGTTGGGGCTGGTAAGTAGCAGGATTTTCCACACTGACCACACCATGAAGCACGGTGTCAGGATGCTCATCATTGGCGGCCTGGCCATCCTTGTGGGGGTTATTGTGGGGAAGCTAGTTAATGCCTAGCTACTCGTATCTAATTGCTTCAATAGGCGTTAAGTTTGCGGCTCTTCGGGCGGGGAAGACTCCAAAAAATATGCCAATTGCCGAGGAAATACCAAGTGCTACGGCGACTGCCACGGCATCAAGCCCCAAGGGGAAGTAGGGCTGAACTATTAGCACTACCAATGCCGCCAAAGCCAAGCCCACTATTCCTCCTAAAAGAGATAGCAAAACGCTTTCGGTCAGAAACTGGAGTAAAATATCGCGCTTTGTGGCGCCAATTGCCCGCCTGATGCCCACTTCCTTGGTGCGCTCAGTTACGTTGGCATACATGATGTTCATAATGCCGATACCCCCGACGACCAAGGAAATCGAGCCAATGGCAATCAGTACCGCGTTGACGACACTGATAATCTGGTTAATTGTGGCCAAAAGCTCCTCTTGTTCACTAACCTCAAAATCGTCCTCCTCGTAGCGCTTGAGTAACTCTTTTTCAACAAGCTCCTTGGCGGCCGCCACCTTATCCTCGTCAGCAACCCCGACATAAATTGCAAAAAAGGTCTTTCCCGGATTTAGGTTGCCATAAGTAGTTCTATAGGGCATCAAAACTGCGTTATCAAGCTGATCGTCCCCTACATTTTCAGAAACGCCAATAACTTCATATTTTTGGTTTTGCACTTTAATGTCCCGGCCCACTGCGCTTTCAAAATCGCCAAAAAGCTTCTCCGCCAAGCTCTTGCCAAGAACCACTTTCTTCGAACGCCCTTGCATATCCCCCTTTGTAAAAACCTCACCAGCCTCAGCGTCTATGCCATACAGACCAAAAAAGTCATCGCTTGTTCCCATTACGTAGCCGAATTCTTCCTCTTTCCCTGCAACAACATCAATGGCCTTCATAAACACTGGAACCACATATTCCAGGTCCCCAATTTTCTCAAGGGACTTAATGTCCCGTTCGTCAAAGTCCGCACCTCCCGCCAAGCCCGCGCCAAAGCCCTGAGAAAAGCCGCTGCCGGGCAGAATAATAATAAGATTTGTACCCAAATCCTCAAACTGCCTTGTAATGTAGTTTCTTAGTCCCAGTCCCAGGGAAATGAGCATCACCACGGAAAAAACCCCGATAAGAATGCCCAAAGAAGTAAGCCCGGTCCTAACTTTGCTTCTGCCAAAATCCTTCAAAGCGGTTCTAATTAA